>JAEEGK010019762.1_pt1 | contig 14406 bp, 10 predicted proteins | sample 8958771 | NCBI WGS metagenome assembly JAEEGK01 (sample SAMN16246547, study PRJNA631951) | gut metagenome | biome: gut microbiome; feature: rumen; material: SC-attached | host: Bos | place: Iran: Karaj | collected 2018-10
AAATTATATAATATTTAAAAGTTATTAAATATTTTATTTTATTTTATTTTAAATATCTAAAAAAAAAAAACTTGTTTTAATCTAATATACCTTTTATATATTATTATTTCCTTCAAATTCTTTAGTTTCAATTTTTCCCTCATTAATATTTAAATATAATACTTCTGGCTGATTAAAAATTAAAGGAATATTAACACTTTTTAATTTATTAATAGGAATAAAAAACTTTTCTCTATAAACACTTATAATATCTTTATTTAAATTAAATTCATTAATAATATCCTCTCCATTATTACTTATAGTGATAACATAATGTTTATTTTTTTCTTCTGGATTTTCATTTCCTCCTAATAATAAAATTTTATCATTATAATAACTAACTCCAAAAAAAGAAGGATTAAATTGAATATTATTTTCAAGTATATAATTTACAATTTCCCATTTTCTTTTTTCTCTTCTTAAATTACATCTTTCAATAGTATTAATAAAAGTTTTATGAAGTAAAAATCCACAAAAAGCATATAAATAATACTCATTAACCATACAAAGAGAACATTCACTTCTTTCTTCATTTAATTCACTATCTTTAATAATAGTTTTATTATCAATATCATATAATTCAACATTTTTATTTCCATTTCCTCCAACAATATAAATATATTTATTAGGAATAAAAATCATACTATGCCAAGTTCTTGCTTCATTTAATTTTGGTAATTTTTCCGTTATAATTGTATTTTCATTTATTTTTGATAAATCAATCATATAAAAATCATCTAATAATTCATTATTATTATTTTGATTTTCTCCTCCTGAAATAAATAAATAATTTCTTCCATTACAAATTGCACTAAATGGATTAAATTTTAATAAATCATTTTGTACTTCATTTGAATAATAAAAAGTAGATGATACATTTGTTAAAGTATTTAATATAAAAATTCCAAAATATTCTTGATTATTTAATATTAAAGCTCCTATTAAATTATTATTTTGTGAATAAGATTCTAAAATATCTTCTGGAATATCTAATCCTGAATATTTAATTTGTAAATTTACTTCAGATTGATTTGAAAAAATTTCTTTTAATTTTAATTCTAATTGATTATTTAATTTCTGATTATTTTGATCTAAAATTTCATAATCTCTGTTTTTATCATATTTTAAATTTGAGAAAATATCTTCTAAAAGTACATTATTATCAAAAGATGAATTTAATAAATCTTCATTATTGTCAATATTTTTAATAGAAATTTTAATTGTTGTTTTTAAATTAGGTTCTTCTTTTTTTTCAACATTTTTTGAAGGAGGAGATGCTTTTAATTTACTTTCGTTATTATCTATTTTTTTTTGAGGATTTTGTTTTTGATTCTCTTTTATTGGATTTGATTTAACATTTTTTTGTTTATTATTTGAACTACTACAAGCACCCATTTTTATTATACTTTATTTCTTTACAAATTTGAATTATTTTTTTTTGTTTTTGTTTTTTTTTTTTTTGTTTTTTTATATAATTTTTAATTATAAAATGAGTGATCAAGAAGATGATAATATTGTTATTGATATTGATGATGAAGAAGAAGGAGTATTTATTTTTAATAATTTTATTTTAGGAAGGACTTGATTATGATTTAGATGATTTGACTAAACAATGTGAAGGAACTGAATGTATTGTTAAAGAAAGAGATCAAGATAAAAGAGTAATTTTTATTTATTTAATTATTATATTTTTATTAGAGACAAAAATTTGATTCTGCTTCATATGAAAAAGAAAGACAGGAAAAAAAGAAAAAGGTTTAATTATTTATTATCCATATTTTTATATAAAATGGTATGAAAAATTTTTAAAGTTTAATTATGAAAAAATTTTATAAAATAATATTTTTCTTTTTTGATTTTTTTACTTTTATTTAAAATATTTTATTTTTTTTTTAATCATTTATTTATATTAAATGTTTCTTTTATATATTATTAATAAATCTACATTGAAAATTTAATAAAAAAATTCAAATATTATTTACTCAACTAAAAGATTTAGTTATAATTTAATGAAATTTCTCTTTTTAATTTAATTCCCAAAGAAGGAACTCTTATATTTTCATATTTAATATAATATCTATAAAAACTTTCAAAATCCCATTTTTCTTTTTGTTTAATAGGTGTATTATTTAATTTATTTATATCAATAAATTTATTATTAAACTCTTCCAATGTTAAATAACCTTTATTTGTTACATCTAATTTCTTAAATTCATTATAAATATTCTTTTTTTGAATAAATTTTTTTGATTCAATTAATACATGAAAGAATTTAGTTACATCAACTAATTGGTTTTTTATACTTTCTTCTTTTCTCTCTTTTAAAAAATTATTTACTTTTTCAATAAATTCTTTTTCAATATATTTTTTATTTAATGTTTCACTTATTAAATAATCCATATTTGCATAAATTCTTCCTTCTTTTAATGCTTTATCATCTTCATTAGTTTTAATATTTATATCTTTACTTCTATTTAAATCAAAGAATAATTTATATAAATTATTATCAGATACATATTTAATATAAATTTGTCTCAAATTTTTTAAATTTTCTATATCATTATTTAATATGTACATAACTTTTTTAATATCAGGATTAAAATTAGAAGGAATAGTTTCTAAATTATCTACAGAATTTTTAATTAACTTTAATTCACATAAAGCTTGAATAGCATTTGATCTTTTCAAAGGATCTCTTTCTAATAAATGCATAGCTAAATTTCTTAATAATGGATTTTTAAATCCATTAAAATTAATTTTTTTATATAAAACATCATTTTTAACAGAATCACTCTTATTTTTAACTCCAGAAAAAGGTTGAGTACCATTAATCATATTATATAAAACAACACCAACAGACCATAAATCAACTTTACAATCATAACTTTTTCCTTCATAAATTTCAGGAGCAGCATATTGTGGTGTACCTAATTGTTCAGTAAAAATACCATTATCTTTAGAAATAAAGTCACTAAAACCAAAATCAATTAATTTTATAATATTTTTACCATTTACATTTTTAATAAGAAAATTTTCTGGTTTAATATCTCTATGAATTATTCCTATTTCCTCATGTAAATATATTAAAGATTTTAATATTTGTTCTAAAATATCAATTGCTTCTTCTTCTTCAATTTTTTGATTTTTTTTATTTATTATATAATCAAATAAATCTCCTCCATTACATAATTCAAGAATTAAATGAATTGATGTATTATCTTCATATATTTCATAACATTTTATTATATTTTCATGGATGCATTTTAATGTTATTTCTATTTCTCTTTTAAAATAAATATTTTTTGCTATATCATTTTTCCATATTGATTTTATTGCATATATATTTCCTTCATTATCTTTTCCTTCTCTAATTATTCCTGTTATTCCTTTTCCTAAAAATATATCTTTTATTTTTATTGTTTTGTTTATATCTTCATATTTTGTTTTTTCACTTATTCTATTGAATATTATGTTTGATTTTTCTTTTTTTATTGTTGAAAAAGTACGACTTGATGTTTTCTCTGATGTTTGATTTGTGCTCATTGTACTTTCAAAAGTTGGATTTCTTTGATGTTTTGAACATTTTTTGTTATTTGCACATACACCCATTTAATTATTTTAGTTATATTTTATATATTATATTTTTTATCAAAAAACTAATTTATATCTCATTCGTATTTTAATTTTATTTATTTCATATCATTTTTAATTTTAATTAATATTAATATATAATTTTAAAAAATATAAAATTTAATTGATTGAGGAATTTTAAAATATTATAATTTCATAATTTAAAAATCAAATAAAAAAATGTCAAAACCAAATAATAATTATTTAAACGATTCAAATGAAGAAGATAAAAATATAAAAGTATACGAAAACGATGAAGCATATATGTTTGGAGACAATAACTCAAACAATAATTCAAATCCAAACGAGGAAGGAGAATTAAATGAAAATGATTTACAAGAAAATAATCAAATAATAGAAAAAAATGAAAATGATTTAAATCCAATTCAAGAGAAAATAACTCCAGAAAATAATCAAGATGAAACAGTTAGAAATCAACAAAATGAAAATAACAATAATATAAATATAAACAATATAAATGAAAATAATAATTATGAAGCAGAAGAAGAAGAAGATCAAGAACAAGGAAATGAAGAAGTAGAAAATGATGGAATACCATTAATAACATTAAATTACATATCAATATGTCAATGTTGTAAAAATCAATTTAATAGTACTATAAATATACCATATTTATTTAAATGTGGTCATTTCTTTTGTAAAAAATGTATTGAAGAACAATTTACAGATGAAGAAGGAATAAAATGTCCTAATGATGGTTTAATTGCTTATTCAATTAAAGAATTAAAGTTATTAAATAATTTAATTACTGATAAATATGTTGAATCTAATACTCAAAGAGAAGGATTAAATAATGGTTATTATTGTGAAATACATAAAGGACAAAAGTTAACTCATTATATTGAAGAAACTAAAGAATTAATTTGTGTTTATTGTGCTTTTTCTAGATTTAAAAAAAATCCTAAAATTGAAATTAAGGAAATTAAAGAAAAATGTAATGATATTTATAATGATATTGAAAATGTTATTGAAGATAATCAACATAATGTTGAAATGATACAAGGAGCTTTGAAAAATATTAAAAAAAATAAAGAAACTGAAGAAAAAAGAGTTAATGGATTTTTTGATCAAATTATGAATTATTTAAAAAATAAAAAACTTGAAGTTATGAATCAAATTGATTCTTTATTTACTGAAAATGCAAGAAAATTAAGTCAAAAATTAGAAATTTTTTCAGGAAAAATTGAACAAAGTGAAAATTTAAAAAATGCAATTGATGAATTTAATAATAATTCAAATATTAATTTTTTAGAAATTTTAGATATATATAATAAATTAATTAATTCAAATGAACCAAATAAATTAAATATTCAATTACAAGAATATAGATTTAATCATGATGATGAATCAAAAATGATAAAATATATAAATAATTTTGGTGATTTAAAAGTTGTTGCAAAAATGTTTTCTTTTAATGGTGGAAAAGGACAAGATTTAGTTTTTAATTCAACTTATTCTAATAAAAATAATAATTTATCTCAACAAAATGATTTATTGAATAATTCTGATTTTAATAATATTAGTAATTTAGGTATTAATAATTTTGATTATAAAGGAAATAGTAGTCAAAATGGAAGAGAAAAAGGAAGATTAAATAATCAAGTTTTAAAAAATAAAAATTATCCACATATAAAATCGGACTATATAAATAATGATTATAAATCATTTAAGCAATTTAATTTCAATAAATAAATAATTATATTGAAAATTAAATTTTTTTTTTAATTTTAAATTCATAAATATATATTTTTTTTGGATTTATAATATTTAAATAAAAATAGTTTTTTATTTGAAAGTTGAATGTAATCTTAAATGATTATTATATCTTAATTTTAAAGCATCACTTCTTATTTTCTCTAAAAAAAAATCTGGATTTCTATATTTATATCCATTTAATATATAATTAATATCAAAATTTTGGCTTTTTAAATTTTCCTGATTTTCAGAATTAATATAATGTGTTTCTAAATTTTTAGTTTTATATTCATCTTTTGATTTTTTATATAATAAAGTGAATTGTGTTGATAAGGGAATTTCTTTAGTACTATAATTCATTCTTCTTTTTCCAGATTGAATAGATAAAATTTTACTCATTCTATTATTAATATATATTCTTCTTTTCTCTCCTTCTTCATTAATATTATATTTACCTATTAAAGGAAGTTTTCTAGTTAAATTTATCTTAATTGGTTTTCTATAACTTTTCTTAGAAATTATATTCATTTCAGTTTGAGATAAATTTTTATTTGATAACATATCCCTCATTAAATATTTTGAATGATTTAATGAATTTCTATTTGATATTATATTTATAAGAGGATAATGTTCTTCCAATATTAAATTTCTACCTCTTATTATTTGTTTTTCATAACCTGGAAAAAAGTCAATTATTTTTATTTTTTTTCTATTCGTTGCCATTCCATCAAATGGTTCAAATTCTTTTTTTTCATTTATAATATTTTGTATTTTTTTACTTTTTTCTTCAGAATCTAAATTATCATTTAATTCTTCTTTCATAATTAAAAATAATTTATTTCAGTTTTAAAAAATTAAAAAAAAAATGAATATATAATAAAAAAAAAAATTAAAAAATTTTCTTTCAAAAATATATTTAACTTTCAATATAAATATTAGGATTAACTTTTTCTTCATTACTAGTCCAATTAACAAAAGTTTCATGACCTCCTTTTTCTCCAATTTCTTTTAATTGATGAGTAAATTCTCCTTTAACAATATTTCCATTAGAAAAATGCCAAACTCCTTCACCTTTAGGATAATTATTTTCAAATAATCCTTCAAAATAAGTTCCATTTGCAAAAATCCATCTTCCATGTGTAACTTGTCCATTAGCCCATTCACCAACAATTTTCATTTTAGTATCAAAAAATATAAAAGTTCCTTTACCATGTTTTAAACCATTTTTCCATGAACCAGAATATAAATCTTTAGTTTTTAAATATTTATAAACACCTTCTCCATTTCTTTTACCATCTTCAAAATGACCATAATATTCAGCTTCAGTTCCAAATGTCATTTTTCCTATTCCACATTTTTTATTTAATTTCCATTGTCCTTCATATTTATTACCAGTTTCTCCATATACATATGTACCTTCACCTTCACGAACACCATCTTTAAAATCACCTGTATAAGTATCACCATTTGTATATTGTACTTCTGCTTTTCCTGTATAATTTTCTGAGGATTTATCTGGTGTTGGATTACCATCTTCACCTATTTTATTTATTACATATTCTTTTGGCTCTGGAGCATCATCTGCCATTTAAGTTATATGTTTATTTATTTATTTATTTATATGATTATAATTATTTTAAAATTTTTTTAAAATAGTATTAAATTAAAAAAAAAAAATTATTTTTGTAGAACCAATAAATTACTTTTTTAAATTAGAATAAATAATAAAAATTATATATAAAATTAATGTCAATTGAAACATATAATGGTAATGCATTAATTGGAATGGTAGGTGATAAATGCGTAGCAATAGGTAGTGATCAACGTTTAGGAGTACAATATCAAACAATAGCATCGTCAATGCAAAAAATATTCAAAATTCAAGATAATATATTAATGGGTTTATCAGGTTTAGCAACAGATATCCAAACATTTTCCTTAGAAATGAGAAGAAAAGTAGAATTATATAGAATAAGAGAAAATGTAGATTTAACACCTCAACTTTATATAAATTTAGTAGCTTCAACTTTATATGAACATCGTTTTGGTCCATTTTATGTTGAACCAATTGTAGTTGGTTTAGATATTAAAGATAATTACAAACCATATGTTGCTACTTATGATTCAATTGGTTGTATTACTCAAAGTGGTGAATTTCATGTTGCTGGAACTGCTACTGATCAATTATATGGTGTTTGTGAAGCTTTTTATAAAAAAAATATGGATAGTGATCAATTATTTGAAACTTGTTCTCAATGCTTACTTAGTGGAATTAATAGAGATTGTTTTTCTGGTTGGGGTGCTGTTGTCTTTTTACTTGTTCCTGGAAAAATAATTTGTAAAAGATTAAAATGTAGACAAGATTAAATTCTTTTCAATTTATTTTTTAAATTAAGATTTTTATTAAATTAAAAATATAGAAAGTTTTTTAAATTTTTTATTACTTTTTTTTTAATTCAAAATAAATTGATATTTAATAAAAATATTAAAAAAATATTAATAATTAAATAAATATATTAATCATTATCATTATTATCATAATTATTTGCAAATTCAATTGCTTTATCAATTTGTTTTAATACATTATCCATTTGATCTTTAAAAGCAAAAGTTGAACCTTTTTTTTCTTTATTCATAGCTTCTTTTAAATAATGAAAATCAAATAAATATCTCATTGAATTTAAATTATTATTTTCAAACATTTTTGTATTTTTCATTTCAAGTTCATAAACTTTTTCATCATTATTTAAAAAATTTAATTCATCTTCAATAGCAATTTGATTAGTATGTGGATATTTATCAACAAATTTTTCAACAACTTTTTTAGCACCTTTAGGAATAATTTCTTCTCTAAAAATAATTTTATTTGGATCATTAGTATTATTACCTTTTAATATTATGTTTTCTTTATGAGTTTCAACATCATCTAATAATCTACTTTCTTTTTTTGGTTCTAATTTATTAAATCTTTCTAATTCAATTGTACTTCTTCTTCTTAATTTATCATGTAATTTTTTTTTAGTTTCTAATTCTTTTTTTGATGTTTTTATATTTTTTATTAATGGAATTTTTTTTTCTTTTTTTTTAAAATTTATAAATGTATTTACAATTTGAACAAATTGAGATTTTTCTTCATTTTTTCCTAAAAATAGATCACCGGGTTCTTTTATAAAATTATGAGAAAATAAAGATGAAACAGGAGGATTGTAATTTACTTTTTCAAATAAATCAAATTGTATTTCTTTTTTATCTTCATCTTCTTCATTTTCTTTTTTTTTTCTAATTTTTCCTAATTGTTTTCTTATTCTTATTTCTACTTCTTTTAAATTTAATAATTTTTGTTTTTCTCTAATGTCTTTTGATACTAAAAATAATTTTTGAAAAAAATAACTATATAAAATATTCCATCCTATTTTTTGTTGTAATAAACTTTTCTCCTCTTTTTTATGCATTTGAATTAAAATATGTAATTTATTTATTAAATAATTTCTTTGTAAATAAGGATATTTATCATTTGGTATCATATATAAATTTGGATATAATGTTTCTTTTTTTTCTCCATCTTTAACAGAATTTATATCATCATCTGAAGAAGATTCTCTCATTAATAATTTGCTAAAAAAATTAGTTTTCGACATTTGGTTATATATTATTTAATAGAAATTTTGATTAATCATTAAATTTTTTTTTAATTGATTATTAAAAATTATTAATTTAATCTTAAACAAAAAAAAAAATAAATATGTATACTTATTTATATATGCATTTAAAATATTTGATTTAATTTTCAAATGAATTTTTTTCAAATCTTTTATTAGTAAAGATTTTAACACTTGAACTTTTAGTTAATCTGTTTTCACTTTTTTTTCTTTTTATATTATTAAAAGGAGACAATTGATTCATAATTAATTCAGAACTTCTTTTAATTATACTATCAAAATCCATTCCATTTTGAACATCAGATTTCATATTTGTAAATAAATTTTTATTTAATAATTTTCCTTTTTCAAAATTTTCCAATTTAAATTTCATTTCATTTCTTAATTTATCAATTTCATTTTCTTCATTTTCATTATTAAAACTTTTATCTTCATCAAACATTAAAATTAATTTATAATAATCTTCTACATTTGATATAAATTTGCCAACATTTTTTTCATTGTATTTTTTATTTGGATCTATTTGAGCTTTATCAAAAATAAATTGTGATAAATTCTTTGAATCTAATTTTAAAAGAAAATTATCACAAATAGGTTGAATTTGTAAAAACATATCTCTTTTATTATTAATTTCTTGTTCTAAATTATCTATTCTATTATTTAATTCTTCTATTTTTTCTTTTTTTTCTTTAATATAATTATCTCTTAATTCATAATTTTTAATTCTATTTTTTGTTAGATTATTTATTTTATTTTCTAAATTTATTTTTTCATTTTCTTTTTCAGTAATATTATTTCCAAGTTGAGCAAGAAATTTATCAATATTACTAAATTGTTCATAATTTTTTTCAAAAATAATTGGTAATTCAGAATAATTATCAGAATCATAATATTGTAAAATTCTATCAAAAGCTTCTTTAATTTTTTGAGAATTAATAATATATTTTTCAATCATATGTTTCTTAAATTTATTTATATATTTCCATTTATTAATTAACTCTTCTAATATGGGAATTCTATCTGAAATTTCTTCAGCTGATAATAATTTTAATTGTCTTTCTATTTCTTTTGAATTTTTTCCTTTTATTAAATTTTTTGAATCTGAACCAAATAATAATAATTGTTGTTTTTTTGTATGTTCTTTTTTTCTTTCTGCTTCTCTTTTAATATATTCTTCTATTATTTTATGATATTCATTTTCTAATTCATCTCTTGTTTTAATAAAATTTTTTTGTTGTTCTAAACCATCATCAATTGTTTCTTTTAATTCATTATTTTTTATTTTACTTTTTAAATCTTCATTATTTATTTTCATTTGTTCTATTTTTTTTTCAAGATTTTTATTTTCTTCTTTTAAATGTTCTCTTAGATTTAATGATAACATTTTTTGTTTTTTCATATTAAATATTTGATTTTTTAAATCTTGATTAGTTAATTCTAGTATGTTAATTTCATTAGTTAATCCTTGAAAAGTAATTGTATTTTTATTTAATCTTTTTTTATCTTTGATTTGACTTTCTAATATTTCAATATTTTTTCCTTTTTTATGAGTAATTGGAGAAAAAAAACCTCTTTCTTTTTTTTTCTTTCTTTCTTTTTCTTTTTCTTCCCTTGTTAATTGTGTTGGTTTACCTTGTAATTCTCTATATAATTTTAATTTCTTTTCATATCTTTCTTTACATATTCTTAAATTTATTTTTTCTTGTTCTATTTTTTTTGTTATTTCTTGTAATTCTTTTTGAATATTATCTATTTTTGAAAATTTATTAAAATCTTTAGATTGAACTTTTGAAACTTTTGTTTCAATTAAAGTTTTATATTCTTCTTCAGATAATTTACTTGTATTATTATTGAAATTTTCTATATCATTATTAGATTCTTCATTTTTATTTTCATTATTCTCTTTTATAGAATTTTCATCATTCGAAAAATCATCTTTTGATTTTAATTCTTCTGATTCTTTATCCTCATCTGAGTTTCTAATTTCTTTTTGTTCATAATTTTCATTATCAATTTCTTCTTGTTTTTTTTCCATAATTTTATTTTGAATTTTTTATTATTTTTATTGAAATAATATAAATAATATATGTTTATATAAATCTTAATAATTATTAATAAAATTAATTAATAGGATAATAAAGATTAATTTTATATTTTTCTTTATCTTATCTTTCTAATTTTCAAATAATAAATATAAAATAATAAATTATAAAAAGAATATTAAAAATATTTTTAATAGACAAAACTTAATTTTTAAATCAATGGAAGAAAGTTCAGTTAATAAATATAGTAATTAAATTAAATTAAATATTTTGAAATAATTAGGAGAATTTTTAAATCTTAATGATAAAAAAGATGAACATTTAGATTATCATAGAAAAGTAACTTCAATACTTTCAAAAGAATTTACAACTTTTTTAAACAATGAATCAATTCCTTATCCCCTACCTTTATTTCATGGTTTTCCTATTATGAATTATTCAAATAAAGAACTATTATATTTATATTTACCTTCAGAACAAGTTGAATATATGAAAATATTATTAAATCCTGAAGGAAGAATTGCAAAAGATACAGAAGTATTACCAAAGTTAAAAATTGTATTATTAGATTATTTTAACAGAGTTTATAAAGAAAATACTTTAGAAAAAAGAGTTGAAATATCATATAGTGAACAAATGAAAAATATAAAAGTTTATTTTAGTATTATTTTAAGAATTGACAAAAAATTTAAAAAAAAACATATATATAAAGAACAAATAAAACATTGTAGAAGAGTAAATAATATTGTTAAAAAGAATTCAGCAAATTTAAATGAAAATAATGATATTTTTGAAGATTTTTATCAATCTCCTTCAAATAGTCAAATTAAATTAAAAAAAGTTTATCTTCCAAAAATTGGGAATAGTTTTAAAAATAAAGAGAAAGAGAATGATAATAAAAATAATGAAAATGAAGATTTTTTTTTTGATATCAATGATGAAGAAAATACTTTTTCTGATGATGAAATAATAGATGATAAGGAGGATGAAAATGAAGCAATTGACTATAAGCAATATTTAGAAAATTTATTTTATAAGCGTTTAAATGATTTTAGAAAAGAAATTGTAGAATTTTTTTTAAAAAATAAAACTACCAAAGAAATAAACTTTGATAAATTTGTAAATTATATTGAATTTTTTGTGATGTTATTCACAGGTTTAAGAATAAAATATTATATTGATGAAATGAATAATTTAAACCTAGATTTTTATGCATTTGAAAAAGATTTTATGAATTTAGCAGAAACTTTTCATTATCAAGTTCAATTTAGAATAAAAGATATTACACTGATTCTTCAAAAAGATGGAACATATAAAACAAGAGAAGGAAATACTATTACTTTAGAAAAATATGAATTAATTAAAGATAAAGAAATTGTAAAATTAAATAAAAAACCATATAGTGAATATAATAATAATCTAATTGAATTATTTCCACCTTTTACTCATTTTGTTAAAGCTCATGCAGATAAATTTAGAAGATATGATATAAATGATAATTATCATATTTGTAAAAATTGTAATAATATAAATGATTATAATTTAACATATAATTTATCATGTTCAAGTGTTTTTAAAAAAATAGATAAATGTAGATTAACATATACAGCTTTGACAAATATTATGGATCTTTCTTTTTATAAAACAGAAAATAGTACAAATAATATAATAAAAAAAATATTATTTTTACCTAATTATGAAAATTTTAATAATCAAATTAAATTTATAGAAATGTTAAAAATATATTCAAATCCTTTTCAAGGAAAAGAATCAAAAAATTATAATAAGATTTTTAGAGTTAGTTTTGGTGAATTAATAGGATTTTATTTTTCATGGATGTCACATTTTATTAAATGGTTAATATTTCCATCAATAATAGGATTAATTTATAAATTATGTAAACCTTTTTTAATTAGAATGGGTTTTACTTCAAGATTTTTTTTACATGTTAATTTAATTTTTGATATTTTAATTGTAATTTGGGCAAATTATTATGTAATTAGCTGGAAAAAAAAAGAAAAAGTTTATAATATTATTTGGGGAATGGATAGGTTTAAATTAGAAAAAGAAAATACTATTATTTTAAATGAAAAAGGAGATGAGGTTGAAATATTTATGGGAGTTAAAATTCCAATTTATGATAATTTTCATAATTTAATTAATCGTATTATTACTATTATTTTAGTACTTTTTTCTTTTTTAGGTACTATATTATTTAATTTATTTTGGTTTTACATTGAAAAAATAAATTTATATGATCCAAAAAATCCTTTTGGAAAAATTAGTAATCCATATTGGTTATATATTATTCCTGTAATGATATATATAACAAGGGAATTATTAAGTAAATTGTATTCTAAAATTAACAAATATATAACTGATTATGAAAACTTAATGTCAAAAAAAGATTATAAAATGTCTTTACTTAAAAAACAATTAACATTTGAATTTTTTAATTATTATTTTAATTTATATTATATTGCATTTGCAAAAAAATATTTTGAAAAATGTGCTTATGATGATTGTTTTAATGAATTAGGAAATCAATTAACAATAATAATAATATCAGATATGACAGTTCAAGCAACAAAATCAATATATTATTTTATTTACAAGAGAAAACTTAGAAAAAAATTTGAAAAAATAATTTTAGAAAAAGAAGCATATTCAAATAATAATTCAAAAAAATATAAATATTATACAACAAGTACTTTTGGTGATCAAGATATTTCCTCTGTAATATTACCTGTTATTTATAACTTTGGTTATATAGTACAATTTGGAGTAACTTCAAAAATATCATTTGTATTTATGTTTCTTTTATTAATTTTTTTTAGAATATTAACAGGATTTAATTTGAAATATTTAGTATATTTAAAATCATTATATGAATCAAATGGAATTGGAATTTTTAATAGAGTTCAAAAAATAATGGCATTTTTGGCAATTATATCAAATTTAGGAATAATTTTTTATACAAACAAAGATTTTAATTTAATTAGAAGAAGTGAAAAATTTTTTTATTTTTTAATATATGAAAATATTATTATTGCTGTTTTAAAATTAATAAAAATAAGTTATTACCCTAATTGGTATGAATTTAAAAGTGAAATTGAATTAAAATATTTAAAAAAATATGCAATTAGAGCAAAAATTATAAAAAAAAATAAAAAAAAAAATAGTTAATTTAAATATCAAAATAAATATATATAAAAATAAAAAAAATATAAAATTATTTAATCTAATAGTTTAATAGATTTTGGGGGATTGGGGATTGGGGATTGGGGATTGGGCCCAATCCCCAATCCCCAATCCCCAAT
>JAEEGK010019765.1_pt1 | contig 14405 bp, 10 predicted proteins | sample 8958771 | NCBI WGS metagenome assembly JAEEGK01 (sample SAMN16246547, study PRJNA631951) | gut metagenome | biome: gut microbiome; feature: rumen; material: SC-attached | host: Bos | place: Iran: Karaj | collected 2018-10
GCTCGGCGAGGAGTACAGTCAGATAATCAACCTCCCCTTCAACCTCATCCCCGTCGCAAAATTCGACAAATAGCACATCATGAAGGTCGCCATATTCGGGCGTAAGTTTGGACCCGACTTCCACAAGAGTATCTACAAGATTTTTGAGATGCTCAACCGCAACGGCTGCGAGATATACGTATATGAGGAGTTCTTGCGTAATATCGAGCAGACGCTGTTTTTTACGCCTAAGATCACTGGCACGTTCATCAACAGTTTCAAGATGCCCGGCGACCTCGACCTCCTCATCAGCATCGGCGGCGACGGCACGTTGCTCGAAAGCGTACCATACGCCGTACTCGCCGACATTCCCGTTGTTGGCATCAACAGCGGCCGCCTCGGATTCCTCACATACGTATCAGAAAACACCCTTCAAGATGCCCTTATGGAGATTATGGAGGGCAAGACCACATTGGAGACCCGTACATTGATAGAGACGGCAAGTTCGTCGGACCGTTTTGGCAACCTAAACATCGCCCTCAACGAAGTTACCATCATGAGGGTCAACACGAGTTCCATGATTAGCATCAAGGTTTTCCTCAACGACGAATACCTCAACACCTATTGGGCTGACGGACTGATAATTGCGACCCCCACTGGCAGCACCGCCTATTCGCTCAGCGCGGGTGGACCTATTATTTTGCCTGGCAGCGGCAATTTTGTGCTGACTCCCGTATCGCCGCACACCCTTTCTGTGCGTCCCATGGTAATCAGCGACGACAACGTACTCCGCATCATAGCCGACGGCAGGGAAAAAAATTACCTGGTCTCCTTGGATTTTCGTCAGGCGTGTCTCCCCTTCGATGAGGAACTCACCATCAAAAAATCCACAAAAAAACTCAAACTCCTCCGTCTAAGCGGCACGAGTTTCTTCTCCACATTGCGCAACAAGTTGCTGTGGGGCGTTGACAAGAGAAATTGAGTAGGTGTGAGTGTGGGCGGCTCGCATGCTTAAATACTAAAATGCGGTATTTTTGCGTTTTATAGTCATTATGAAAAAAAATCTCACACATATTATAATAGCATTATTGGTGCTGACCTCTACCATCAGCCCGTCCTCCGCGCAGCAGTCATGGAAAAACTCCCGCCACAGCGTCGTAGCAGGCATTGGTGGCAACATCTTCATGGGCGACCTTGGTGGCGGCGACGAAAACGGAGGACACTTCCTCAATTTCAAGGATTTGGATCCAGGCATCTTAAAGATTTCGGCACTCTTGGGGTACAGGTACAGGGTTGCAGACCGGCTCACAAGTAAGTTTTCCTTTACATACTCCGAAGTGTCTGCCGACGATGCCAACGCCAACAACGCAGCCCGCCGCAGTCGCAACCTCAATTTCAAAAGCACCTTGATGGAATTTGGCGTAGGAGGCGAATATTACTTCCTCCGCGAAAAGGATTTTCCCAAGTTGGACGGCAAAATTAGTTTCTGGAAACAATGGTCGGGCTACATTAGCATAGAACTCGCCCTGCTCCACTTCAATCCGAAGGGCAAGTACCAAGGGCAATGGTACGAATTGCAGCCTCTCTGCACAGAGGGACAAGGCACGGGTGTGGAGTTTCTTGATAAACAGGGCAACTATGTGGTTGCCGCCGCCGACAAGTACAAACTCACAGTTGTAAGTATTCCTGTCGGTATAGGCTTTAAATATCAGTTGACTCCGGATGTTTCTTTTGGGCTCGAACTTCTGCAACATTTCACTACTACCGACTACATTGATGACTGTTCCACGTATTATTTCAACTACGAAGAACTTGGACTTACGCCGCCGAGTGAGATGACCAAGATATTCGCCGACCGTCGTAGTGCGCTCTCATCGCCCGAAACTGGTGGCAGGCGTGGCAATTCGGGTTACAACGACACCTATTTTACCATGATGTTTACTATACATTACAGATTTTTGAGGTAAAAGTGAAATAATGTACCTCTTATAACAATCTGAAAAACAGAAAGATAAAAAAATGTTTTTTTTTTTTTCTAATTTTTTTCATTTTTTTTGCTATGAATGTAAAATTCTTTATATATTTTCAAAGATTTTCGCAAGTCGTATAAGCGCATTACAAAGGTGCTACGTACATTTACGGGAGTCGAAAAGAGTTTTGAATTACACAACAAATATTAATTATTATAAAATAAAATTATGAAAAAAGTAATAGCCTTTGTTTTAGTGGCATTATTCACAGTAAGCGGTGTCTTTGCACAGGCATCGTGGAAGTCCACCCGCCACAGTCTTTACTTTGGCATCGGTGGCAACGTATCCGAGACTGACGTATGCCCCGTTGAGGGACATGGCATTCCGTGGAAGACTGCTAACGGTTCTGCTCAGATCGGTTACGAGAACAGGTTCGCAGAGCGTTTCAGCTGGAGAGCCAACTTCCTCCTTTCGAGGTTGCAGGGTTACGACCGTGATTCTGACGTAGATTACGCTAAGAAGCGTGGTTTGAACTTCCGCACATGGGTGTTTGACATCAATGCAATGCTCAACTTCTACTTCCTCAAACCGAAGGAGGTAACACCTGAATCTACATTTGGTCAGAAGTGGTCTGGCTACATCACTGTTGGTGTAGGTGGTGCATTCTACCAGCCGATGTTCTGCATCAGAAGTGCAAACAACACTCCTATTTGGATTCATTCTCGCTACGTAGGTGCTGAGGCTCGCAAGTGGTATGATGGCACAATGGTTACTATCCCTGTTGGTCTTGGCTTCAAGTATCAGGCTTCGAAGAAGTACTCTATTGGCTTCGAGTTGTTGCAGCACATTTGCGCTACTGATTATGTTGACAACGTAACCAGCAACCCTGTAGGTGGCAAGTCCAAAGGCACTTTGGGTGCTATACAGAGCGCAGCAAGGGGTAACTTCAAGAGCGGTGCTAAGCGTGGTGGTGACCACTGGGATCAGTACACAACCGCTATGATTTCCCTCGGCTACACCTTCACTCCCTGTGGTGTTAAGCACGTAGCTCGTCCGAAGTATCTCAACTAATAGACGGATGTCAGGGGTAATCCCCCCAACAAATAAAAAAGAGGTTTGGATTTTCCAAGCCTCTTTTTGTATGCATAAATGCTAAAAAGATTTTGTATAAATTTCCACCGTTAGGCGGCTATGGAGTTGCCTTGCGGCAAGAAATTTTGCAAAATTTATAAGAAAATTTTACAAAATCAATACTTATCATAATAAAGGGTCTGTCTAAAAAAGTAGAATTCTTACTTTTTAGACAGCCCCTTTTTAATTATGATATTTACAGCGTGTTGTCGTTAAAATTCCTTCATCAATTTAATCAGCAAATCGTTCTGTTCGGGTGTGCCTACTGTGATGCGGATGCAGTTTTGGCATTTTGCCATTGAGTGGCGGGAACGGAGGATGATGCCGTTGTTGAGCATGTACTTCATCAGTTCGGCGTGGCGAGGGGTGCGAATCATAAAGAAGTTGGCATCCGAGGGGTACACTTTTTCGATGAAGTTGAGTTTGGCGAGTTCTGCCATAAGGCGGTCGCGCTCCGATACGAGGAGTTGCACGGTCTTATTGAACGAATCGAGGTCGGCAAGGCGTTCCACTATGGTCTTTTGTGTGAAGCCGTCCATGTTGTAGGGCATCTTCACCTTGTTGACTATTGCGGCGAGTTCCTTGCTCATGTAGCCGATGCCGGCGCGGATGGATGCAAGTCCCCAAGCCTTCGAGAAGGTCTGCGATACCACGAGGTTGTCGTATTGCGGGAGATACTTTATGAGCGATTCGGTGGGGGAGAAGTCGTTGTAAGCCTCGTCCACTACCACAAGTCCGGGGAATTGCTTGACGATAGTAAGGATTTTCTGCGGGTCAAACGACTTGCCTGTCGGATTGTTGGGCGAGCAGAGGAGTATCATCTTTGTGTTGCCGTCCACGCGGGCGAGGATGTCTTCGGGCTGGAACTCAAAGTCGTCGTCCAACATTACTTCGCGAAATTCCACGTCGTTCAAGTTGGCGAGAGTGAAATACATTCCGTAACTTGGCGATATGGATATTACGTTGTCTTTCTGAGGGTTGCAACTGATGCGGTAGAGCAGGTCGATGATTTCGTCGCTGCCGTTGCCCATTACCATATTGTCGGGTGTAACGCCCTTGATGGCGGCGAGCATCGCCTTTGGGTCGCGCTGCATTGGGTCTGGATAGCGGTTCCACGTGCCGTAAGGGTTCTCGTTGGCGTCCAAGAAGATATAATCACCCTTGGGCACGAGGTCTCTCGCCGCCGTGTATGGATCCATATCCAAAATGTTTTTGCGTAAAAACTTATTGAAGTCCATTTTTTTCTAAACGTAAATTGGTTTGGTTTGCAACCGCCTTGCGGCGGTTAAACGTCAATTACCGTCAATTTTTTCGTCAATTATCGTCAATTTCTCATTTTTTTGTCAATTACTAAAAAAAATTGACGGTAATTTTTGTTTAATTGACGGTAATTGACGTTTAAAATCCCGTCGCCGTAGGCGGCGGAGCGTTATTTGAGTTGTTGAAGCCGCACGGTGACGGCGTTGCGGTGCGCGTCGAGCTGTTCGGCGGCGGCCATGGTCTCCACGGCAGGGCCTATGTTGCGGATGCCGTCTTCACTGATGGTCTGGAAGGTTATCTTCTTCATGAACGAATCCATGTTCAACCCCGAATATGCGTATGCCGCGCCGTTGGTGGGCAGTGTGTGGTTGGTGCCTGATGCGTAGTCGCCGGCTGATTCACAGGCGTACTTGCCGATGAAGACGCTGCCAGCGTTTTGCACTTGGTCGGCGATTTCGTTGCAGTCGTCGGTGGAAATAATCAGATGCTCTGGCGCCCAGATGTTGGTAAGATGGACGGCTTGGCAGGTGTCGTTGACTATTACCGCAAAACTATTGGCAAAACTCTGTGCTGCAATCTCGCGGCGGGGCAGGAGTGCGAGTTGACGCTCTGCCTCGGCGATGATTTCGTCCGCCTTTTCGTTGGAGGTTACGAACAGACCTACCTGCGAATCGGTGCCGTGTTCGCACTGGCTGAGCAGGTCGGCGGCGGCAAAGGCTGGGTTGGTGTTTTGGTCGGCTATGACTGCAAGTTCCGACGGGCCTGCGGGCATGTCGATGGCGGTGTCGGCGGAGTTGACGAGTTGCTTGGCTACGGTAACAAACCTATTGCCAGGTCCAAAAATCTTATAGACCTTAGGTACGCTCTCAGTGCCGTATGCCATTGCTGCAATTGCCTGACTGCCACCAATCTTAAACACTTTGTGGATGCCGAGAATCTTGGCACAGTAGAGGACGATGGGATTGATTGCCCCGCCGTTTCTTGGCGGCGAACAAAGCACAATCTCCTTGCATCCGGCGATTTTGGCGGGTATGCCGAGCATCAGCACAGTGCTAAACAGCGGTGCTGTGCCGCCCGGAATGTAAATGCCCACTTTGTCGATTGCCTTGGCCTGTTGCCAACAAACCACTCCTTTGGATGTCTCCACGTATTCGCGTTTTTGGGGGAGTTGGCTGCGGTGGAATTTCTCGATGTTTTCGCGTGCGATGGCGATTGCTTTTTTGAGGTCGTCTGGCACTTCGCGCTCTGCCGCGTCGAGTTCCTCAGGCGACACGAGGAGGTCGTCGGGACACGATTTGTCAAACTTCAATGTCAATTCCCTCACCGCCTTGTCGCCGCCGTCCCTTACCGCCACGAGTACGTCGCGGACGATGGGGATGATGTCGTCGGTCTTGGCGGCGGGACGGCGTGAACGCCCGATGAAGTCCTCGTCGGTGGTGTATTGAATCTTGAACATCGTTAGAGAATCATTTTTTCGATTGGTACTACGAGAATTCCCTGTGCGCCTTCGGCTTGGAGCTTGTCGATAATCTCCCAAAATTCGCTTTCCTTAACGACAGAATGAACGCTCACCCAGTCGCTGTCGGCGAGGGGGAGTACAGACGGGCTCTTCATACCCGGCAGGAGTCGGATGATGTTGTCGAGGTTTTTCTTGGGCGCGTTGAGGAGGATGTACTTGTTGCTCTTGGCTGCCTTGATTGCGTGTATGCGGAAGAGGAGTTTGTCGAGGATTTCCTGTTTTTCGGCGTTGAGGCTTTCGTTTTTGATGAGTACGGCTTCGGAGTACACCATCTTTTCTTTCTCAACGAGACCGTTGCTGAGGAGTGTGCTGCCGGTGCTTACGATGTCGAAGATTGCGTCGGCGAGTCCGATTGCAGGGCATATCTCCACCGAACCGCTGATGACGTGGATGTCGGCTTGGATGTTGTTGTCGTTGAGCACCTTGCGGAGGATGACGGGATAGGTGGTGGCAATTTTCCTGCCGTTGAACCACTGGAGGCCGTTGTATTCGGGGGTGTCGCGGGGTATTGCGAGAGAGAGGCGGCACTTGCCGAAGCCGAGTTTCTCAACTGTTTCCACCTGCTTGCCCGATTCCCAGATGACGTTTTCGCCCACGATGCCGGCGTCTGCCACGCCGTCAGCCACGCACTGCGGGATGTCGTCGTCGCGGAGGTAGAGGATGTCGATTGGGAAGTCGGAGGCTGATGCGAGCAGCAGACGGCTGCTGTTGTTGGACGCGCTGATGCCGGCTTTCTCAAAGAGTTCCACCGACTTGTCGCTCAGGCGGCCAGATTTTTGGATTGCGATTTTTAATCTTTCCATTTTGATGTATGTTGTTTTATTATGTTTTGTTCATTAATTGATAACAAAAAAGCCGAATCCCTTCTGTGCGACCCGGCCTTTGTTTTTATTTTGTCCATATATGAAACTGCTTCCGTTGTTTTCGTTTTTGTTGTCTTGATTGTCAACGTCCCAAGTCCCATTTTCAGGATTGCCTGCCGCACGAAAAATTGCCGCCGTCATGGTGATGATGGTGGTGATGATGGTGCGCGACGAGGTGTTTAAGGGGCATTTTCATATTGTAAAGTGTACTTTATATTAAATTTGATGCAAAAATAGTAATATTTTTTGATTTTATGCAAAAAAATTGTATTTTTTTTATAGATTTGCATTGAAATCAAACGTTAGTCTGACATGGGAAAAACAAAACTTATTTTAATATTCGGCGGCGTTCTCGCTGTGGTCTTGACTGCGATGCTGTTGCTTGTACTCCGGCTTGGTGAAAGCATGGAGCGCACGTTGTTGTGCGTATGCTGGGTGGTGTCGCTGTTGGTATTCTTGTGGCTTATAGTGTGGGCGCGTCGTCTTGGCAAGGATTTCGACTTCTGGAGCCAGCGTTATGAGGCGGATATGTCCGCCAATTCCGACGAACTTGCCAACAAGGCTTCGGAGATTGCCTCCTATAAGGTGAAGATAGAGAAGATGACCCGCGAACTTGACCGCCTCGGCAGGCTCAATGCCAATTACGAGGGTGTGGTCTCGAATCTGCGCCGCGAGTCGGGCAGCGCACAAGACAAGCTCGACGAGTGTTGCAAGCTGCTTGCCGACGTGCGTGAGCGTGCCGAGCAGAGCGACAAGATGAAGGCCTCGTTTCTCGCCAATGTGACGCACGAGCTGCGCACGCCGCTCAATTCGGTGCTTGGCTATGGCGCAATCATCAACAATCCTTCTATCTCCGAAGAACGCAGGCGGCATTTTATGCAGGTGTTGCAAAAGTCTTGCGACCGTTTCCTCGATACCCTCAACGATATGCTCTACTATTCGCAGTTGCAGTCGGGCGATGTCAATGTCACCACCAATGTATTCGAGGTGGGTGCAATGCTGTGCAGCCTGAGGGTGATGGCTAAGGAAAAGATTAAGGAAAGCGGCAAGAATATCAGTATTGTATTCGACAACGACCTCTCTGGCAAGGGTTTTATTTGCGGGTTTGAATCGGGATATTACAAGATACTCAGCATCTTGCTCGACAATGCTATCAAGTTTACCAACGAGGGGCGCATCACTGTCCACTACGATTTTGTGGAAGACAGGATACGATTTGAGGTGTCCGATACGGGCATTGGATTCGACCAGCGCAAAAAAGACATGATTTTTGGCAGTTTCAATCAGAGCGAGGCTACGCTTTCGCGCCAATATGAGGGCATTGGGCTTGGATTGAGCATTTGCAAGAGCCTTGTGAGCCTTATGAATGGCACAATGGACGCCGAGGGTCATCCAGGAGCGGGAAGCAAGTTTAGTTTTGAGATACCGCTGCTCAATACGCCCACCAAGGATGTCGCGCTTTATGAGAAGGTGGAGAAGATGCTCCAACAGTACAACGACAGCGGCGCGATAATGGTGATGTCGCCATACGTGGAGGATTATGATTTTGTGAACATATTTTTTGGTTCGTATGGCATCGACGTGGTGCGCTGCCGCTCCGTGGAGGAGGTGGAGGTGCTTGCCGACGCCAAGCGTGGTCTCAGCATAGCCATCATAGACCTGTCGGCGTCGCCTGCCGACGGATTCGCCGCAGCCGGGGCTTTGTTCCATACCAATCCGCAGGTGCGTTTTGCCTTTGTGCGCGGTGCGGAATTGGACGAGGGTGCGAAGTCGAAGACAGGACTGTATACCGACCTTGTGATTCAACGTCCGCTGAGCAGCAAGTCGCTCTGCAAGTTGCTGAGTGTGGCGTAGTTGCCACAAAAAAAATGCATAATTCATCAAACTAAATGCGATGAATTATGCATTTTTTGTAATTATAAACTGTGCATTATTGTTAATTATGCATTTTGCTTTTTGAATTAATTATGCATTATGCATTATGCATTATGAATTATGCATTATGCATTTATTTTGCTTTTGTGGTGTCGGCAGTTGCAGCCGGAGCGGGAGCCGAAGCGTTGCCACGGTATCTTTCGTTGAGGCCGTTGAGCACGGGTTTGGTAATATCGAGTGCGGGGTCGGCGTAGAGCAATGTTGAGTAGCCCTGCGAGGTGATAATGAGCTTAAACCTCTTGTCGGCGTTGTAGATGTTGATGAAATTCTTGATGGAATCAGCCACGCGGCCCATAATCTGTGCCTGGTCGTCGGCGAGCTCCATGCTCTGCTGCTCCTGGGTCTGCATGAGCTTCTGCTGCTCAGCTGCGAGCTGCTGCTGGATTTCCTGTGCGCGGGTGGGCGTTATAAGGCGTTTTTCGTAGTTTTGCTGGAGCTCCATGGCGCGGCGTTCGAGCGACTTGCCCTTGCTCTGGAGGTCTTGCTCGTACTTGTTTTGCTTGGCCATGAATTTGGTCATCTCGTCATTGTAGAGGTCGTAGCCGTTGATGAGGCTGTCGAGATAGATGCAGGCTATGCCGTCTGTGGATACCGACGCGCCACCGCTTACAGCAACTGTATTGCCGCCGTTCTGGTTGGCGCAGGATGTTGCCATTGTGATTGCAATTGCACACGCAACTGCCTTGAAAATCGATATGAAACTTTTTTTCATCGTTATTTTATCAGTTTTCTGTTTGTGTTAAATAAAAAAAATGAATGATTGTATGGTCTTGTCTCTGAAAACCGCTGCAAAGATACACTTTAAAATTCATTGATGTAAATTTTTTGGCGTATTTTTGCATTTGTGTTGCAAAAAAAATCACGAATTGTTTTCCAAAAAAACATAAAGATTGTAACTTTGCAGCCGCAATAAAATTGAACTAACAAAAAAACAGAAAGAAAGATGAGTTTAAAAGGAATATTGTCGATAGCGACTTACCCGGGCCTCTACAAGCACGTCGCTCAGGCCAAGAACGGGCTTATCGTGGAATCTATTGTGGATGGCAAGCGCACTATGGCATACGCCACATCGAGGATAAGCGCACTTGAAGACATCTCGATATACACCACCGACGGCGACACAAAGCTCTCGGATGTATACAAGAACATCTACAATGTGCTCGAAGGCAAGCCGACTCCTTTCGCACCCAAGAAGGCGAAGGACGAGGAGTTGATAGAGCTTTTTGCCAAGGCATTGCCCAACTGGGACACCGACCGTGTGTATGTGTCTGACATCAAGCGCGCATTCTCATGGTACAACATCCTCGTGGAGAAGGGCTATGTGGACGGCAAGGACGACGAGCCGGAGCAGAAGGAGGCGGAAGCACCCGCAGCCGAGGGCGAGGCAGCACAAGAAGGCGGCGTTAAGACCCGCAAGCGCACACGCAAGAAGGCTGCCGACACCGACGCCGAGGCAAATGCCGAGGCTCCGAAGGCTGAATAAAATGGAATCTGATGCGCTCTAAGCGTTGATGATATGGCTAAAAGTCGTCGTGGGGCAACTCTCGACGACTTTTTTTTGGAAGTTGTTAAAAAAAATGTTAATTATTTGAATCTTTGCGCTTTAAAAATTATTTTTGTAGAAATTTGTAAAATATCAGACGCATAAAACAAGGAACTGGCGGCATTGGCTGCAATTTGTGGAACGCTGTTTGCTTAACGCTTGTATGGAAACAGTATTCAGAGAGCCAACCCGACTTTACCAACAGAAAAGTGAAATATGAAAATCAGATTTGTCACGGTGGGGAAGACCGTCGAGAATTATCTCGTGGAGGCTTGCTCCGAATACGAGAAGCGTATCAAAAAATACGTGCAGTATGAGCAGATAGTCTTGCGCGACATCAAGAACGCCGCCAACTTAGGCTTCGACCAAGTGAAGGAGCAGGAGGCGAAGATGCTTGAGCCTTATATGGCGCCAAGCTCATACAGGATAGTCCTCGACGAACATGGCACGGAGTACACCTCGGTGAAGTTCGCCGAATTTGTGTCCAAAAAAATGGTATCCCCCGGCAAAGACATAACATTCGTCATCGGCGGGCCTTACGGCCTTCATCCGAGGATATTGGCAATGGCTGATTGCAGCCTGTCGCTGTCCAAGATGACGTTTTCGCATCAGATGGTGAGGCTTATATTCCTCGAACAGCTATACAGGGCGTTTACCATCATGCGGGGCGAGCCGTACCACCACGAGTGAGGAAAGAGGAAAGAGGAGAGAGGAAAGAGGAAAGAGAAAAGTTGAAAGACGTGGAAAAACTACTCAATGAGGAAAACGTAAGAAATTTGAAGAAGACAACAAGATTTTAAGAATTTCGTTAAACAGGGAACGACAAAGTGAAAGAGAAGTTTCTAAAAATACAGTTTTTGGTCTATGCGGTGTTGCTCTTCGCAGCTGCGTATGCGCTCGATTCCTATTGGTTTGGCTTCGGCTCCAAGCAGGTGAATCAGGAGCGTGTGCAGAAGGTCTTGATAGACAAGGAGCTCGCCATCGACAAAATCATCGCCCAGATGCGCTCCGATGTGGAGGCGGGTGAGGGTTTTGTGAAGGACAATGGTGTCTGGATGTACGAGCGCAACATCGACCATATAAAGGACGAAGGGTTTGCCGTGTTCATATACGAGGACGATACGCTCCGCTATTGGACCGACAATACCATTGCCCTCAATCGCCTGTACTCGCGCTCCGACATCGACAATACCGTCAAGCACCTCAACAACGGCTGGTATGAGATACGCACTGTGACTGCCCACAATATCACATACCTCGGTTTTATTCTCATCAAGAGCCAGTACAAATACAACAATCAGTATCTCATTTCTCATTTTGAAAAGGGATTCGACCTCGATACGTCGCTCAATGTGTCGCTGACCCCGATAATGTACGGCGTGGACTTCAAGGACAGCAACAACGATTATATATTCTCCCTCATCCCCACCAACACTGCGGATACGCACCAGGAGAGGTCCAAGATGCAGGGCGTGCTTTCTCTCTTGGGTCTTGTGATGCTCCTGATGTTTGTGAGGACTATTGTAATCTATCTGACCGAAACGCCAGGCAATTCGGTGAAGATTATTTCCATCATTGCCCTTGTGCTTGTGGTGCGTGTGGTGCTGTGGCTGATAGAGCGTCCGCAATTCGTCTATCAGATCGACTTTTTTGATGCAGCGTATTTCTCCGACGCAAGTCTGTTTTCCACTATCGGCGATTTCATTGCCAACATGGTGGTGCTGCTGTTTGTATTGCACTACACGTGGATACTTGCCGACTATATGCGCGTCAAGGAGTGGGTGTCGTCGATGTCGGTGGGAGGCAAATTGGCATGGTGGGGCGTGATGCTCGCGGCATTCTTCCTGCTGTTTGGCTATATATATATGGTGACACGTAGGCTTGTGGGCGAGAGCAAGATTTCGTTCCAGCTCACCAACGTCATGACTCTCGATATTTTCAGCTGTTCGGGATTTTTGATAGTGTTGTTGATTACGGCGAGTGTCATCTACTCGGCGATTATGATAGCGCGTTGTTTCGATTACAGCATCATTACCAATTTCTGGCGAAGTGTTGTGATATATCTTGCATGCGCCGTAGTGGTGTCGCTGATAGTATGGTGCATTGTGGATTTGCTCGCAGGGATTGGCGTATTGTATGCGCTGCTTCTGATAGGCGCGGCGATGTACTTGTATTGCCGGGCTTCCGATACGCGCACATATACTTATATATTTATGCTGCTATTGAGCGCGACATTCTTCTGTCTGTTGATAACAATTACCACAGAACAAAAAGCCGACAAGCATTGCGCAGAGCTTGCATCAAGCCCGTCCGACTATAGCGACCCCGTGGCAGACCTCCTGTTGGAGAGTGTTTCAGTAGAGATACAAAACGATGGCATCGTGCCTGAATTTTTGCGGATGTCCGAATATATGGCTCGTTTCGAGAGGCTTCGTGATTATTTGCAACATCAGTATTTTAGCGGATATTGGACTCGTTATTCCCTCAATGTCAAGATATTGGAATCGTCCAACGGCAACTTCTCCGATATTTCGGATCCGTTTGTGAAGGCGTTTAATACACGTGGCGTGCATCTTGCCAAGACAGTCTTTTCGTTGGTCACCAATCCCGACGGCACTATCAGCTACTATGCTCCGTTCAAGTATCGCATCGACGACAAGACTTGCTACGTCTGCATCGCTCTCGACCGCAAGGCAGTGCCGCAGGAACTCGGCTACCCGAGTCTCCTCATCGACAGCAGGGTCAAGGAGTCGGCGGTGGAAGGCGTGGATTATGTTCGTTACCACAATGGACAGAAAATTTCGCAGACTGGCAGTTACAATTACGATATGAGCGACCGCGTTTTTGTGAAGGATTTTGACGGAGAGAGCGATACTATCCGCACTATGAACACCGACGGATACATCCACACTGTCTACCACAAGGACGACAATACGGTGGTGGTGTCGCGCAAGGAAGTCACTTTTGTGGATTTTGTGATACAATTGGCTTACTTGTACATGATTTACATTTTCATTGTGGGAATCATCTTGCTTGTAAGGCTTTTGATCAATCGTGATAGCAATTACCGTCACAAAATCAAGACAAGGCTCATACTTTCGATTACGTCGCTGATGCTGTTTTCCTTTATATGTATCTGTGTGGGTACGGTGTATAACAACATTATGAAATTCCGCACCCAAAACAGCCAGGAAATGGAGGAGAAGGTTTCGAGCGTCTATGTGCAGTTTGAACAGCAATTTGGCGACACGCTTGCTTTCAATACGAGGTGGAGTCCGTCGGTGGTGAGCGAGATGGACGAAATGATTACCAATATGTCGCATGCTTTCTTCACCGACATCAATATATATGGTGTTGATGGCGAGATGATAGCATGTTCGAGGCCGGAGATTTTCAGTGCGGGGCTTGTTGGCTCGCGTATCGATAGGACTGCGTTCCAGAGCTTTACAATAGACCGCAAGTCGGCGTTCAGCCATGAGGAGTGCATCGGCAGCATGAAATTTGCCTCGGCGTACATTCCTTTCTACAACAACAACGAGAAACTCATCGGCTACATCAACCTCCCGTATTTCACCAAGCCGGAGGAGTTAGAGAGGGAGCTGAGCACGATTATGGTGTCGATTCTCAACCTCTATGTGGTGCTGATGATGATTAGCGTGGTATTGGGCGTGGTGATTTCCGACCGTTTTGTGCAACCTATCAAATTGATACAGAGTAAGATAGAAACAATCGAACTCGGCAAAAACTACGAAAAGATAGATTACGACCGCAAGGACGAACTTGGACAGCTCGTTGCCGAATACAACAAGATGGTCGATAAGCTCGACGAATCCGCCAAGCTGCTTGCCAAAGGCGAGCGCGAGAGCGCATGGCGCGAAATGGCTAAGCAGATAGCCCACGAAATCAAGAATCCGCTCACGCCGATGAAGCTCAGCATACAATTCCTCACGCGCTCGTGGGATGCTCAGAATCCTGATTTTGAGGGTGTGCTCAATAAGGTGTCGAGTACGTTGATTCAGCAGATTGATACGTTGTCGTCTATTGCGACTGGCTTCTCCAATTTTGCAAAATTGCCGCAGCCCGATGCCAAGCCGCTCAATATGGTAGAGGTCATCGACAATGTGGTGCAATTGTTCCACACCGTCGAGAATTGCGACATCACTTCCGACATGGGCGGTAGGGACGAGGTTATCGTGATGGCAGAC
>JAEEGK010019767.1_pt1 | contig 14403 bp, 7 predicted proteins | sample 8958771 | NCBI WGS metagenome assembly JAEEGK01 (sample SAMN16246547, study PRJNA631951) | gut metagenome | biome: gut microbiome; feature: rumen; material: SC-attached | host: Bos | place: Iran: Karaj | collected 2018-10
AAGGAAAAATAAAAAAAAAATAGAATTATGTAAAAAAGAAGTAAAATGGAAGAAGGAAAAAGAAAAGAAATTGAAGAAAAAGAAAAAAGAGATTTTATTGAAAAATGGAAAATTAAAAATAAAATGAAAGGTAAGAAAGGATTGGAAAGAAGAAGATTACAAAAGGAACTTGAAAAATATGATTAAAAATTAAATTATTTTTTATATAAATTACATTAAAATATTACTTTTATAAGTTCAAAATGATATTGAACTATTAACTTTTAGGTTTTAGGAAGTAAATATAAACTATTATAATATAAAATAATTAAAATAACAAATTTAATAATTAAATTAAAAAAAATGTTATATCAAATCATGTATATTTTAATATTTTTAATAAAAAAATAATGAAATATAATTTTTAAAAAATATTAATACTGTTTATTAAATCATTAAAATAAATTGAAATTTTTTTATTGATTCAAATTTTTTCTTTTTATTAACTATAATACGAAAATTGTGTTTTTTTATATTGAATGTATTATTCTATTATATCAAAAAATATAACTATATGATTTTTACTAAGAATAAAAAATTTGAGTCATTTAATTTTATATTTTAATTTATCTAAATATAAAATTAACAAATTGTAAAGTTATAAAAATTGGTTTTTTGGTATGTTTTACTTTTAAAATAAAGGAATTTTAATATTTAAAGAATTTAGAGAAGATAAATAAAACATAAAGATTTTTTTTTCAGATAAATTCTTTTTATGGAATTATAAATTCTATAAAATGAAAGTTAACAATAATAATACAATAATTCAAATAATACAAATGTTTGATGTCAACAAAACATCTTTTTTTAATTAATGTGCAAATGAATTATGTTTCATGCCTTTTAAAATGTCTCTTAATTTAGAATGATTAAAGAATTGATATTTAAATATAAAAAAAATATTAGTTGTCAATTTTAAAAAAAAAAATTTAATTAATATATTGTATAAAAATTTCAAAAAGAAAAAAATTAAAATGATAATAATCATAAAATTATAAAAATATAAAGTCAGATAATTTAAATAAATTAGAAATAATATATGATAATTCATAAAAAAGAAGGTCAAAAAACTGCAATTAAATTATTAAATAAATATGCAGAATCATATAACATATTAAAAGAAGAATATAAATCATTAGAAGATGAAGTAAAAGATTTAAGATTAAATATAAAAATAAATAAAGAAATAATTGCTGATATTCTTAATTTAAATTCTCCAAATTATAACTCAAAAACCATTACTGAAAAAAAATTAACAAATATAATTTCTAAATTAAATGAAGAATTAAACACCATATATTCTCAATGTGAAAAATTATCTAAAGAAAAATTAAATTTAAGAAATAGATTATTAAAACAAGAAGAATTATATAAAGAAGTAATAGAAAAGTTAAAAGTAGAAAATGAAAATTATTCAAATAAAATATTTTTATTTCAACAAAATCTGAAAGAAAAAAATAATATAATAGAAAAATTAAAATTAACAGCAGAAAGATATAAAGAAGGAATAATTTATGAAAAAGAAATTTTTATAACTCAACCTTCAAAATTAATTTGTCAAATTAATGATGAATTATTTTTATATAAATCATTATATACAAGATTAATAAATTCAATTCATCAAATAAGAGAAGATAAAGAAAGATATGAAAATTTAAATGAAAAGTTACAAACAGAAAATTCAAAATTAAGACATAAATATATAGTAAGTGTATATAGTGCAAATAGAGAAAAAGAAACAATTTTAACTGAATTAAGTGCAATTTCTCAAAATACAAAAAAAAATGATAATGATGATTGTAGAAGTGCAAAAACTTATATTAATTATGATAGAGAAAAATTAAAAAAAAAATTAGATAATATGAGTAATTATTCTAAAACTGGAAATGCTTTAAATGACTTTGATGAAATTTTAAGACATTGTGGAATTAATTTAATGTTATATAGAGAAATTTCTGGGAAGAAAGAAAATCAAAAATTTATAGAAATTATTGAAATGTTATTTAAAAGAATTTTAGACAAAAATATGCAAATTTCTTTATTAGAGAAAGAAATTGCTAATTTAACTGTTAAAAATTTTGAATTAAATAAAATAAATATGAATTTATATGTTGAAAATAATAATTTATTACATAATAAAGATAGTACTTTAAATACTACAAAAAAAATTCAAGATAATTTATCACTTGAAGGTAATAATAATTCAAATACAAAAAATTTAATATTAAAAAGTTTAGATGTTTATGGAAAACAAATTAGAAAAGAAGAAGAAGATAATATGAATAATCCAAAAGATTCTTTATCATTACAAAATGATTTAGATAGATATATAGCAAGAAAAGAAAGAATTAAAACTGATAATATTAGAAAAAAATATAATTATAAAAGAGAAGAATATAAAGATTCTTTTAATACTGATACAATTAAAAATAATAAAAGACAAAATTATACTATTAAAAACAATGAAGAAGAAGAAGAAGAAGATTCTGATATTATTGAAAGTAAATATATTGAATTTGAAAGTGATAATGGTAATTATGAAACTATTCAAAATACTCAAAATAAAAATGAGAAAATTACTGCGAATTGTCTTCAAAAAGAAAACAATAAGAAAATAAGTTTTAGTTGTTCTACTTTAAAATATGATAATGAAGGAAAAAAAAATCATTATTTTGATTCATTTGTAAGTGATTCTGATATAAATAATATATAATTGAATTTAATATATAATTTTTTTCAAATAAAAAAAAATAAAATATATAATTTCTATTTAGAAAAATAATTAAAAATGTCAACTAAATTGAATTTATCATCTCGTTCACCAAGTAGATTAAATTCCTCAAATAATGAAAATTCAATATCATCAAACAAAGAATTCAAAAATCAATCATTGCAAAATTTACAAAATCCAAAATCAAAAACTCAACAAGACTATTTTAAAATAAAAAAAGAATTAGAAAATCAATTAGAAAAAAAAGACATAAAAAATAAAAGAAATCCAAAACATAATCTTGTAGACAAATTATATTTAAAAAACACAGAAAATATAAATGAATTTTTAGAAAATAATAAAAGAAATATAAATTTAATAGGAACAAAAGAAATAAATGAAGTACCATCATCACAGGCGTTAGAAACAATAAAAACAAATCAAAAGAATTGGACTGAAAGAATTCCAGGTTTAAAATACGTAAACCCAGAAAAAAATAAATATAATGAAGAATTAACTTTAACTCCTCTTCCTGAAAAAAAATTGGGAAAATTATGGGAAAACGAACAACAAAAAAAAGAATATGATAAAGCAGAAAGAAAAGCAAAAGTGATGAGAACAATAGAATATACTCATGCTGTTACTGATGGAAAAAAAAATAAGAGAATTCCTTTTGAAGAATTAATGAAATCAAATATTCCACATAAAGATGTTATTATTACTAAAAATGGAATTAAAGTTTCTCAAATTAAAAACAACCCTAATGTTAATGAAGAAGATAAAGAAAGATTTTATTCTGTGATATTACAAAAGTATTTTAGGAAAATTAATACTATCAGTAAAATATTAAAAAAAAAATCTCTTAATCAAAATAATAATAATGATAGTAATGTCAGTGGGAATAATATTCTAGGTAATTTTCAAGAATATTCCAACAATGATTATTTGTTAAATAGTAATTTGAATTTTGATAAGTGGGAAAATAATAATTTCGACAACAATAATTTAAAATTTAATGAAGATAATAAGATTAATATTAATAGTCCAAGTAAGGAAGATGATTATTTACAGTCTTTGCATGAAAATAATAATGAATATGAAGAAAATAAAGATAATAATATGAAAGAAAATAGTATGAATCAAGAATATAATTTAAATAATCAAAATAATTTAGATAATGGACAAATCACAGAAAATGAAGATGAAAATAATAATCTTTTAAATAATAGTAATAATGAAAATGATCCTTTTAATAAATTATATTCAAACAGGGAAAGTAAAAAAAGTCTTTTTTCAAATAAAGAAAGTTACAAAAATTTGTATTCAAATAGAGAAAGTGAAAATCCTAATAATATGAGTAAAAATAATGTAAATATCAATTTAAGAAATAGCTTTGAAAATATAGGTAATAATAATTCAATAAATAATTTAATAAAAAATAATATGAATTTAAAAATAAAATTTTCAGAAATGAATAAAGGGAAAAAGAAGAAGATTTAAATAGAAATAATTTATTAAATAAAAAAAAATTAGATAAAACTCCACAAGATAATAATTCTATGTTAGAAATTGAAAACAATATAAATATGTCTATAAATCATGAATATAAGAATCATGAAAATAATTTAAACCAAATGAATGATACAAATCAAAATAATGTCATTAAAAATAATGAAAATCAAAAAAAAAAAATTGCAGAGTTAATTAAATTAAATTTACAAAATAAAATAACAAATCTAAGAAAAAATATTTTTAATGAATTAAAACTTTATAACGAATTAAGAAAAAGAAGTTTGAAATATAATCAATCACATGAGAATATGAATAAAAAAAATTCAAATATGAGTGGTAGTGTTCAAGTTAATTATTATACATTTGAAGATGAAAAATTAATGGAATCAAGTAATTTTGTGCAATATCTTGGTAGAAATAATACAAATGGAACAAACAACAATAATAAAGATCACACTATGAATGATATAAATTCAATAAGAAATAACCCAATAAATTCATTAAATTCTTTAAACAACAGAGAATATGATAATAATGATTCTCAAAATATAAATGAAAAAATAATTCAGAAAAATCCTTGTATAATAATTAAAGAACCTTCAATATTCAAAAAGAAAGATATTGATAAAATAATTTTTTTACAATCAAATATAAGAAATTATTTAAATAATAAAAACATTGAAAATGATAATAAAGATAAATTAAAGAAAAATAAGAATAAATTAAATTCAAATTTAGTACCTATGAATCAAAATAATATAAATGAAGAAAATTCAAGAATTTCAACACATATTAAAATAAAACAAAATCCAAGTTCAACTTTTATTGAAGTTAGTGAATATACAAACAATAATAATGTTATATTTAATAAAAAAGAAAATATTAAAGGTGATACATTAATTAAAACTTCAACTCTTATAAAGAAATATAATATAAGTGGAAATAGTTTAATTTTAGATAAAGAAAATGATGAATTATTTCAAAATGAATCTAATTTAAATGATAGAAATGAAAATAAAAAAAAGAATCTTTCAAATTCAAATAATAAAATATTTATTGATTCTAAAAGTTATGATATAAATAAACATATTATTGGTCAAAAAGATTATAATAAATTAAATGAAAATAATAAATTAAATAAAAAAATTATATTTAATGATAATTTAAGTGATTCTACAAATGGTAAAAATAAGGAAAATCCAAATTATCAAAATGATATAACTCCAGACAATAAAAATAATATAAATCCAAATAAAAAAGAAAATAAGATTAATAATGAAATAAAAGATAATAAAGATATTTCAGACGAAACAATGATGAATTATTCTCACAATAAAACAATGGAAAAAACACTAAAATCATTAAACTATGAAAATCAAATAAAATCAAATAACAATGCAAATTTAATCGAAGATATACAAGAAGATGATTCATCATCTAAGAAAAATTCAATAAAATCAAATAAAGTAAATTCAAAAACAAGTTCAATTGAAAATTCATTTAAAAATGAAAATAATGAAAAAGAAAAAGAATTGTATCAAGATCCAAACAATGAAAATATGATATTAACAAATAAATTCTCAGAAAGAGAAAATGAATATAATATAAGTGGAATAATAAATGAATCAAAAAATGATATTATAAGAGGAACTCTATCAAATATTTCTGGAATAAATAATATTGAAGAAGAAAAGAAAAGTAATGATGAATATGATAAAGAAAAGGAAATTTATGGTGAAAATGAACAACTTGAATCATCTGATGAAGAAATTGATAATAAACCAAATAATGAAAAAGATATAGAAGAAATTAAAAATAATAGAACAAATGAAAATGAAGAAAATAAAATCATTAATGAATCAAATAACCAATCTTTATGTGAAATGTTAGGAGAAATAAAAGATAAAAAAAATTCAATTAAAATTTATAATAACAATAATTCAAATGATTTAGATGATAATCGATTAAATGAAGGTTATTCTGATGATAATTATAATTTGAACAAAAATAATGGTAATCCAAAAATAAATATTAAAACATATAAAGAAGAAGATAGTAATAAATTTTCTAATTTAGATAATATAAATAGTGAAGGAATAAGAAATATAGACGATTATCTTTCAAATAGAAATTCTGGAATCAAAAGAGAAGAAATTGATAATCATATTTTATTTAATCAAAATCAATTTTTAGATAATCAAGAAAGTAATAATACTTTAAATAATGAAAAAAATAAAACATATCATTTATCTGGAATTATATCTGGAAATAAAAATAATAATGATAATGATAATAATAATAATCAATTCAAAAATGATGATACTTCAAGTGATAAAGAAAAGGAAGAAGAAGAAGAATCAGAAGGAGAAAATGAAGAAGAAAAAGAAAATAAAGATGCTAATATATCTGAAAATAAAGAAGATGAAGATGAAGATGAAATTGAAAATCAAGAACAAAATAATCAAAGTTTAAAAAAATATTATTCAGAAAATGATTTTATTCCAGGAAAAAACAATGAGGAAATTAATAATGAAAATAATAGAATTAAAAAAAATATTCCAATCAGACAATTAAGAAATCAAAATAAAGATAGTAAAATTAAAATTTTTAAAGAGAATATTCCTTTTAATAATAAAGAAAATGATGAAAATTTAAAAGAAAGGTATATTCTTTCTGCTAAAATTCAAAGTGATAATATAAATGAAAACATTAATGAAAATAATATTATAAATGAAAATATTCAAGGATACATTCCAGGACAAAATTATGAAAATATTAAGGGAAATATTCCTGGTCAAATAAAAGATAATAAAAACTTTAAAGATAATATTAAAGAATATATTCCAGACCAAATTAATGAAAATAATAATAGTGACAATGAAAATATTAAAAGAAATAATCAAAGTCAAATTAAAGATAATAATAGTATTAATGATAATATTAAAGGATATATTCCAGGTCAAACTAATGAAATCAACAAAGAAGAAATTCTTAATGAAAATGAAGAAAATAAAAATATCATAAATGAAAATATTGAAGGTTATATTCCAGGAAAAAATAAAAAAAACAAAAATCACATCAATGAAAATATAAAAGGAAATATCCCAGGAGAACCATATAAAAAGAATAATATTAAAAATAAAAATATTAAAGGAAATATTCGTGGAAAAAAAAAAGAAAATAATGGAATAATAAATGAAAGAGAAAATGGTATTATTTCTGGAAACAATAATAAAAAGAATAATTTAGAAGAAAATATGAGTGGATATATTCCTGGGAAAAATAAAGAAAATAATGAATATTTAAATGAAAATGAAAGTGAAATTCCAGAAACAAAAGAAAAAACAATAAAAAATTATTCTAAATCATCATACAAAGATGATGAGAATGAGAATGAAAATGAAAATGAAGAAATTAAATATAATTATAATTCTCAAAGAATATATAATAATAATAATACAAGAATAATTTTAAAATATGGAAATAACAGAAATAACTATTATGATAAAATCATTTATTTAAATCAAAAAGATAAATTAAATAAAATAAGTTTTATCCAAAAAGAATTTTTAAAAAATTATTATACAAAAAATTATAATCAAGAAATTTTAAAAAACAATTTAAAAGAAAACAAAAAAGGTCGAATAATATATAATAATAAAAAAGAACTTCAATTCACAAGAAATAAAAGTTTTGATGTGTTACAAAATAAAGATGAAAAAGATAAAAATGATCATAACATCAATAAAAAATTATCTCCAACAATGGAAAAAATAAAAAAGTCTTTAGAAGAAAAAATAGAAAAAGCAAATAAAATAAAAAATAAGATGAATGAAGAAGAAGAAGATGAAAAAATGAATAGTATAAGAAATAATGAAAGAAATGTATCTTCTTGTAAAAGTGTTGATGAAACAATTTCAGATTCTTCAAATAATGCAAGACAAAGATTATTAAGAAGGATTTTAAAGAAACAAAATAAAAAATATATGAGTGATTTACAACAACCTGAAAAAGATTTTAAAAAAAATGAAAAAACTAAAAAAATGTTAATCAATATTTCTAAAAGATTTTTACCCACAATTTTAATTAAAATTTTTAATCTTCATTGGGAAAGATATTTAATTACTATTTTAAATCATAGAAATATTAAAGAAAGAAGAAAAATACTATTATTGTCATTTTTTAATAAACGTTTAAATCAATTAAGAAGATATTTTTATAGATGGTTAGAACCAAAAAATAAAAAATTTTTAAATTTAATTCAATATAAATTATCAGATTCAATTTATAAAAAAAGAACAAAAAATCTTTTTAATACTCTTCTTTCTATTTTTTATAAAAATTTCTTTTATCGATTAGTCCTTTTATATTTATTTAAAAAAGGAATAGATTTTAATTCAAATATTTTAATTACATTTTTAAATAAAGGATTTAATCATAGATATTTATTTACCTTGTATCAATGTTTATTATTAAATTTAACGAATAATTCAAATTATCCTCAAAGTGATTATTCTCTTGTAAATTATATTAGAACAATTGATGAAATGAATAATTCTAATAACAAAGAAAAAATTAATAAATATTTTAATGAAAAACATAAAAACCAAATTTATCAGAAAAAAAGTATAAATAAATCATTTGATAAGCAAAGTGATATATCTATTGATGATAATGACAAAAATTCTGATTCATTCAAAGGAAGTCTAAATTTAAGTAATTATTCAATAGAAAATTTATCAGATATTAATCTAAATGGAACTTATCATTCTCAAAGACCACCTGTTATAATTAGTAAAACAATAAATTTAAAAAAAGATAAATAAATTAACTTATTATAAATTAAAAATATTTATAAACAATAGAAAGAATTAATTTAAAAAAATAAATAAAATATTTAAATAAATTAAATTAAATAAATAAAGATGAGTTCAACTAAAGTAGTAATAAAATGTTCTGATATGCCAGAAAAGATTCAATTAGAAGCAATATCACAAGGTATTCAAGCTTTTTTTAGAAATCCACCTACTAATCCAGAAAATCCAAGTGATTCATATATGAAAATTGCAGAAGAAATAAAAAGAGAATTTGATCATAAATATAAAAAAACTTGGCATTGTATTGTAGGTAAAAATTTTGGTTCTTTTGTTACACATGAAAGTAAAACTTTTATCTTTTTTGAAATTGCTGGTGTTTCTATATTATTATTTAAAAGTGCTAAAGTTGAATCATAATTATAATAAATTAAAATTTTTTTATTTAGATTATTTTATAACTGAAATTTATATATTTAATATACTCTAATTATTCTATTTTTTAATAATAAGTTTATCATAATATAATATTTAGGAAAAAAAATATTTATAAATTATATTTTTTATTGTTTTTAATTTGAGGATATAAATTTTGATTAATTTTTTTTGAAAAATTACTTTTAATTGATTTAGATTTTTGATAACTTTTATTAATAATATCATAATGAGAAATTTTACATTTATTATTTTCAAGGTCTGAAATTTCAGTTTCTTTTCGAGAAATATGATGTGATTCTTTATTTTGTTTAATTAATGGAGTAAAATTAATATTTTTATTATCATTTGATTTTATTGGAGTTTTAGTTCTATTATTATATATTTGTATTTGATTTAATTTATGATTTTCTTGAATGTTTAAATTTGTTTTAAAAGAAGAACCCATTTTCATAAAAACTAATTTATTATAAACTCCTTGATTTCTTGTTTTATCATTTATAGTTTTTAAATTTTTAATAAAATTAGAAAAATGTTTTCCTTTATTAATAGAGGAATTTATTGTAATTGTTGAACAATTCAAATTGGAAAATTTATCAATTGAAGAACTTATTTCAGATTTAATTTTTGGTTTAATATTTTTAAAAAATTTATTTTGATTTGTATTATTATTATTCTTAATTAATATTGAAGATATATCTTGAGATTTATTATAATAATGTTTATTTTTTAATTTTGTTGCTAATTCAGATTTTGAAGATGAAGAACAATTATGATGTGTTATTATTCTATTATTAAATTTGGTATTTAACATTTTCTTATAATTAACATTTGAATTTAAATTCATGCATTTTTTCTTATATGAATATATTTGTTTTAAATCAATTGAATTATTTTTTGAGCCTTTTGAATTTCTTTTATTCATATTTTTATTTGTTATATCATAAGATATTGAAGAAGGAACTTTTTTTTTCATTTTTTCGTTTTGAATAAATTTTAAAAAAGATTTTTTTTGGTTTTTCAAAGAAACAAAAATCCGTTTTTTTTGATTATTATTACTAAAAACACTTGAACAAGATAAGTCTTTTTCATTATTTATTTTTACACTATTTTTATCATTAGATTTACTTTTATAATTATTTTTACTATTATAGTTAAGAGGAAAATAATTATTAATCTTTTGATTTCTTGTTAAATTTTTTGAATTATTTGAAAATTTATCATTATTACTTTTATTATGGTGATTATCTAAATCATATATTTTATAAGTTAATGAATCAAGAATATATTTAATATTTTTATTTTTAGTTTTATTTCTACTTTTAGGATTTTCTCCCATAAATAAATATTTTCTTTTAATTTCTTTTGTATCAGCAGAAACTCCGCTTCTTTGTTGAGGAAGAGTTAAAGATAAATTTTCTAAAATATAATATAATTCTTTATATTTAAAATGTGCTCCTCCCTCATAAAATTTCTTTTCATCATCATTATTAAAATAAAACCCTTTATAATCCATTTCTAAGAAAAAATTTAAAAATAAACTAAAATTTAAAAAAAAAATATGTTCAATTATTTACTTTTTTCTTTCGAAGATGATTATAAATTAATCGGAAAAAAAATATATCAATTAAATAAAACTTATTTAGTTTTAAAGAATAATTTCAAAGAAGAGATAAAAGTGATTCAAGAAAATTTAAATAATTCATTTGATATATTTAATTTAATTGATGAACAACATTTAATAATAAAAAAATTATTAAATTTATATGAAAATATACAAAAAGAATTAACATTTAGAAAATTAATAATAGAAAGAAAAGAATGTATTTTAAAAGATTTAAATACAAAAATATTAAATAATTTTATTTTAAAATGTTATAACCAAGAAATAGAAATTGAACAATTAAAACAAAAAATTTTGGATTTGAGAAAAAAAGTTGAAAAAAATTTAGATTTTAATAATGTAAATCAATGTTCTCCTTTAAATATAATTGTTCCAAAAAGTGAAAATGAATTTAATGGAACAATCGCTTTTTTTACAAAACCAACTGAGAATAATATAATTAAATTTCAAAAATATTTTAATTCAAAACAAACAAAAGTTTCTTATAATTCTTTAAGAAATTCAAATGATAAAAAAAAGATAAATAAAAAATCATATTCTGTAAAAAATATTGTTTCCAATAAATATAATAATGATAATTATTTATGTTATTCTGCAAGAAGTAGATTTAATGAAGACAATAATTCTATTTTTCATAAAAAATTCAGTAATTCTTTAGAAATTGATAAAAAGAAAATTAATGAAAAAGGAATTTCTAGATATACAAAGGATTTAATGAATTATTCTTATCTCACAATTAAAAAATATGAAAATAAAAGTAAAAATTATGGAGCATTTTCAGCAAGAGAAAATAGACATAAAAGGAAATAAAAATATAATAAATATTTAAATATATAATTTGAATATTTTATCAAGTTATTTAATTTAAAAAAATAAATTAATAAATAATTTAATTTAATATGTTCTTTGATATTTCCTTATTTAAATGTCTGAACCACTTCTTCCAGAATTAGATAGTATAGATGAAAATTATAGAAATATAAATGAAAGTGAAATAAATATAAACACAGAAAAAAATGAAGAAATAAAAGAAGAAAATGAAAAAGAAAAAAATATATTTTCTAATGAAAAAAGTTTTAATATTATCAAAACAAGAAGTTCATTTAGAAATTGTAATATAATATTTTTATCCTTTTTACAAAAACATTTTATTATTCTTCTTTTAATTGAATATATTATTGGATTTATTTTTTTAGGATTACCAATTTTACTTTATTATATTAATGATCAGAAATTTTCAATTTCTTTTTCTTATTTTATTTCTATTAGTGTTCTTTTGATTTTAATTAGTTCATTATTTGTTTATAGAATTTATGATGACATTTCAAGTTCTTATTCTATTTCAAAAACTTGGGAAAGAACAAATTTACTTTCAATATTAGAAATGATTATTTCTTTTATTATTATTTTAATTATCTCTATTTTTTTTCTCCTTTTTGAAATAAAAATAAAAAAATATCAAAATGAAAATATAACATTTGATTCTCAAGGTATTAATTGTAATGAGGAAGATTTATTATTTAAATTTATTTTATTACATTATTTTTATTATCCTAAATTTAATATATCTTCTTTTTCAATTAATTTTCATGATCAACAAAAAAATGATTTATTGAATGATATAAGAAAATCTATATATTATGTTTTTCTACCTTTATTTATTTTTGTGATTCTTAAAAATTTGAAATATATTTTTATAAGGAAAAAATATCCTAATGAAAGGAATATGACATGTTTTTGTTTAATTATTATTTTAGTCACTATTTACTTAAATTGGGAAAAAAAAATAAATTATGAAAAAAAGGTAATTTATTTCCAAATAATTGTATTATTAACATTATTAACATTTAATTTAATTTGGGTTATAAAAGATATGATTAAGAGAATAATAAAAAGGAGAGATAATGAGTTAAAAATTTTTGCTTTTCCTTTTTATATTGTTTTTTTAAGTTTTATATCAGATATTTTTATCATAATAGGAATTTTTTTATGTTTTCATTCTTTTATTCTTTCTTTTTATTATTTAATATCAAATAATTTTGAAGATTTAAAAGATATTTTAAATATATTTAATAAATTAAAACTTGGAATTCCTTCATTTATGATTGGTCATATTTTTCATTTTGGTAAAAAAATTTTAAATTTGGTATTATACCCAATTGCTTATGAATATTGTTCTTCAAAATTAAAAAATATATTCTATATTAGAATTAATAAAGAAGGTCTTTCAAAAACATCAATAAATACACATAGTAGTTCTTTGGTAAATAATAGTTTTGATGATAGTGATGAAGAATATTAAATTTATTATATATTAATTTTTAAAATATTATTTCTAAAACAGTTTTCTTCTTTATAAAAATAATAAATATTTTGTTATTTTATCATAATATGATTTTTTTTTATGAAAAACTCTTTTCACTTTCTTAACATTTACTAATTTTAAAAACATTAAATTATTAAAATAATTTGAATCTAAATTATAAATAAGAAAATAAATGGTATTCTTTCTCGTCCATTACTATCTACTAATGCTATTTCAGATTTTTTTCAAATAACAATAATATCTCCTTTTGAATTAACAGCATAGTAAATATTTTTAAATGCAACCAACTCTAGCTTCTATAGACACTTCTATGCTTGATTGTTCCAAATTTTTTTGTGCTGTTCCACCTATTTGGAAAGTTCTCATAGTTAACTGTGTTCCTAAATACAAGATAATTATTATAAAGTAAATTTAAGAAAAATTACTTTATTAGGATACGATTATATTTGTAATTCTGTTGTTGTAATATATAATTACGTTAATAAAAGTAGAGTTAATGAAATTTATGAAATTGAAAAAGAAAAAACACTTAAATTAATTTATAAAAATAAAAAGAAAAAAGAAAATATACTTAATAAAAAATTTACTATTAATGTTGGTAAATTAGTAATTGCTCCTGAAATAAAAAAGCTAAATCAAAAAAACATAAATAAAAATCAAATAAATTTCTCAAACTCTATTTATAAAGAAAGACTTAATAAAAGTGTTGTTTTACTTATTTTTGCAAATTTATTTTATATTATTATTTTTGTATTTTTCCTTTCATGTTTTTTATAAAGTTTATCAAAGATAGAATTTTATTTTATAATCTTTCTTCTCTTTGTTTTAATTTACATAATTTAATAGATTATTCAGGAGATATTTTTTATTATGCTTTTCAAGTTTATTTAAAAAAATAAAAAATATATTAATTTAAATCCTTCAAGTGAAACTCTTATTAATT
>JAEEGK010019769.1_pt1 | contig 14401 bp, 9 predicted proteins | sample 8958771 | NCBI WGS metagenome assembly JAEEGK01 (sample SAMN16246547, study PRJNA631951) | gut metagenome | biome: gut microbiome; feature: rumen; material: SC-attached | host: Bos | place: Iran: Karaj | collected 2018-10
AAAACAGTAGCAGTTTTTTTTCCTGCAGTAATAAATAGCAAAACAAAAAATATATTCCCAAAAGAATTATATTGTGACTTATTAGATTTAAATAAAAAAACAAATTATAAAGTAATTTTAAAGAAATCAAATCATAAAGATTTAAATTCTCTTTTAATGAAAAAATTAGAAATTTGGGATAAAGAACATTTAGAAAAAAAAGATGAAAATTCAGAATTTTTATTTAAAAAATTAACTAGAAGATATAAAAGTGAAAATTTAGATAATGAAATAAAAAGAATAAATTTATTAAATGATATGATTAAATCAAAAACAAATTTTAATAAAATAATGGAATCAGGAGAAGCAACAAATAAAATATTAGATGATTTTTTTGAAAAAAAAAATAAAGAACAAGGAAGTATTTTAAAGAATAATATTGCTAAAACAAAATCAAGATTTAATTTTTCTTTATTTTTAACTAAAACTCAAAAAGATATTGAACAAGATTTTGGAGTTGATCAAAAAACTTTAAATGCAATGAATAATAATGAATTAGATAGTAAATTTTATACAAATGTTATTAAAAATAATTTAAAATATGAAAATCAATTACATGATGAATTAATGGTTGTTAATAATGATATTTATGATAAAAAAACAGAAAAAAAAAATTTAGTTATTAAATTAAGTGATATTTATAATCAACAAAGTAATTTAACTAATAAATATCATGATTTAGTTAATAATCAAAAAAAAAATTTAGATAAATTTGAAGATGAATTTTATGAAAAAAATAAAAGAAGTAAATTAAAAGATAAAGTAAGTTTAAATATTATAAAAAATAATAAAAATTTAAAATTTTCAGAAAATAATTTTAAAAAAATATATGATTCAAAAGATTTTGAAAAAATAGCAAAAACAGCACAAAAAAAACATGAAATGGATATAGAAATAAATAAATTTAAAGAAAATTATTTTCTAAAAATGAAAGAATTAGATATAGAAAAAGAAAAAAAAATAAAAGAAATAAAAGAAATAGAAGAAGAATTATCTTTTTATAAACAAGTAAATGAAGTTTTAGTTCAAGAGCATAAATTATATTATTTAAATATATTAAAAAGTGGTTATGATACAAGAGCAGAAGGTCTAGTTTGGGTTGTAAGAAATTTATTAGAATTACAAATAAATTTAGAATATCATCATTTCCCAAAATTTTTAACTCATGAAGAAATTGATTTTATTATGAAAATTGCAGATATAAGTTTAGAATCAAGACAATTAAAAATTATAATGAAAATTTTAAGGAAAAAACAAGAAGAATTAAAACAAAATGAAAATATTAAAAAATTAAATGAAGCTAATTTACTTTTATTAAGAAGAAAAAAAGATAATTCTAATGTAGAAAAATTATATTATTCTAATATTGAATATAATAATGATATAATAAGAATTAAAGCTGAAATTGATAAAAGATTTATTGGAATTTATACTAAAAATCAAGATATATTTAATAGAATTAATGCTGAAAAAGGAATTGAAGAAGCTAAATTTATTGAATTAATTCAAAATTTAAGAGAAGGTTTATTTGGAAGATTTAAAACAGACAAAAATGAAAAACAAATTTTAAAAATATTTAAAACTAATAATACACAAAGACGAGTTTTTAGTTTGTTATTATATATTCGAAAAAGATTAGATGTTTTACAATATGTTTTTGAAAAATTAATTGAAAATCAAATTAAAACTTTTAAAGAAAAAGAAAAGTTTATGGAAGATAATAATAATATTACTTCTTATATGCAAAATGAATTGGTTAAAAAATGTTTATTTGGGACTAATATAAATGTTTAAATATTTTATTAAGTTTTAATACCTATATTTATTAATTAATTATTTAAATTAACTAATAAATTTAAATTTTTAAAATCAAATAAATAAGTTTTTAAAAATAAATAATAAAATAATTTAAAGTTATCAAATATTATGATTTGTATAGATAAAATAAATAAAACAAAAATAAAAATATTAAAATATAATATATAATTAATAATCTAAGGACCTTAAAAATGAAATTTCATTTTTAGAAAATCAAAAGTATAATTTTATTAAAATTCTTAACACCAAGTAAGAAATTAATATTTAAAAAAATATTTAAATTATACCCTTAATTATAAAAACAATTTTAATAAAAAAACAAAAAAATTTATTGATTAATTAAATTAATTTAACTAAATTAACTGAATCTAAATTTAAATTTTTTAGATTTTGTTTCAAAAAATCATAAATTTGAATAATTCTCTCAGCATGATATTTTTTTAATTTATTAAATTGTTCAACAATTCTATTAATACAAAGTACAACAACTTGTTTTTCATATTTCATAATTTGAGTATCATCAGCACACATAATTTCAAAAGCTTTTTCTTTATCATTTTGAATAAAAGTTAATTCTTTTTCATTAAAATTATTATCTAATTCCCATTTAGAAAAATTTTTATTTTGAAATAATTCTTCTTTTTTATTCATTAAATTTTTACTAAAAGTCTCATAACTATTTTTAACAAATTCATATTGACTATATAAAACATCGATTTCATGAAATTCCATATTCATAAAATCGAATTTTTCTAATAAATGATTTTGTATATAATTATTTTGAGATATTAAAGAATCAGACCAATAATTAAATATAGCATTTAATTTAGAATAAATTTTAATTGTTTCTTCATTTTGAAAAGTATCTTGTGCTTGAATAGTTAATTTTGAAAAAATTTCACTTGTTTCTTTTAATAATTTTGAAATATTTGAAAAATTATCTAATAATAATTTTAAATTTGTTATTAATTTAGGAAAAATTTCTCTTGTTGGAGATATAAAATTAACTATATTATTTGCAAAAGATAAATTTTCATTATTTAAATTTATTTTCACTTCTCCCTTTATTGTTTTTAAATTATTTAAAGTTACATTTAAAATAAATTTATTCTGTGAAACTTGCTTTTTAAATTTTTCAAATTCTTTATCATCTAAAGTTAAAAAAAAATATAATAATTTTGATGTTCTTAAAATTTTTTTTCTTAAAAAAGCTTCAAAAAATTTGTTAATATAATCACATTTAATTTCTAATTCTTTTTTTTCATCATTAATTGATTTTAAAAAAATAGAATTATCTAAAATAGGAGGAACTAAAATAAAAGGATAAAGTTGATTAACTTTAAATTTAAACCAATAAAAATCATCTATATTTCTTTTAACATTAGAATTTAATTCTTCACAAGAAATAACAAAAGTAATTATTTTTTGAGAAAAAAATCCTTTTGCTTCTTTTTTAGGTTCTTTAGCAATCACATTAATTTTTTTTTTTTCTTTTTCTAAATCTAATAATTTATTTTCAGTTTGAATATCTGTTTTAATTTGATATTCACAAGGATCATATAATATTTCAACTTCTGATTTTTTTCTTTCTTTAGGTTTTTTAACTTGATAAATTGATAATTTTAATTGTTCATTTTTAAAAGCATTTACCATTTCTTTTAATCTTGAAAAAGGAAGATTTTCCATTGGCATTGATTGTGTTCTTGCAATATAATTAGATAAATCTTCTGGATTATATCCTTTTTCTATTATATTTTCATTTATATATTTTTGCTTTTCTTGATCCATTTAAATTATAATTTTTATATTTAATTATTTTTTTATTGTTTTTAAATTTTCTTTTATTGTTATTTATATAAAAAACAATTTTTTTTTATTTTTTATTTTCTGAAAAAAGGATTCTTTTTTAAATAAAGAGCATTAAAAGTTTGATTTGGTTGAAATATATTTTTTTCAATAATTTGTTGAGTTAATCTCATAATTCTATCATTTATATTATTAATTTGTAAATCTTCCATAAAAATATTTAAATCTTTTTGAGTCCATCTATCTTTAATATTAAATAATTCTTCAATTCTTTTTTCAAAAACTTCACTTAAATTACTTTTTTCAATCCATTGAATAAGAATTTTATTATATTTCTTATCAAGAAATATGACACAATTTCCTTTTAAAAATCTTAAATCATATTCTTGATAAAATTCATATAAATTATCTTTACAATCACTTTTAATTAAATAATCATTTAAATTTTGTTGATATTTATTTAATAATTCAATCGGTAAATAAATACTAATTGCATTATTAAATAAAGTAATAAATTGTTCTAATTTAAAAATATAATTTTTGTCTTTTTCATTTGAAAAAAATAAATTTTTTGCAATAAATAATTTAACTTTTTCAACATTAATTGAAAGTCCAAAATCATCAATATCACAAATAAAATTCAATAAATAATTTTTTTCTTCTTTACTCATATTTAAAATCACTTTATCATAATTATTATTTATTTCCTTTAATAAATTAAAAGGTTCTTCTTCATCAGAAAAAATTTCTTTATTTTTATAAGACATTGATTTTAAAATTGAACTAATTATTTCATTAGAAAATCCAATATCAAAAATACATAAAAATTTATTTTGATATAAAAAAATATTTTGTTCTTTAATCATTTCTTCAAATTGATTTATTGGTAAATCACTTAAAGCAAAACAATCTTCCTTTGTATATTTTTTTTTAAAACCATTAAAATTATTTTCTCCTGTTTCTAAATTATAATTTAAACAACATGATTTTTTTAATAAATTATATATAAAATATTTTTTTGGAATTATATCACAACATTCTAAATTATGAAAAGTCATTAAACGAATATTTTTTTTATTCATATTATTATTTTCCTTTTGATTTAATAATAAAAAAGTATTTGTTGTATCTAAAAATTTAACTTCGAAATTTTTATCATTTGTACAAAAAATTGTTCTTTCTGAAGAACCTTTTAATAATAAATTATTATTTGTTGATTTTATTTCTTCTAAAATTGAAGATGGAATTTGAAGTAAAAATAAAGATTGATTATTATAATCATCAGAAAAATAAACTTCCATTTTTTGGCGCTTTTAAATAAATTTTATTTAAAATTAAAAAAAAAAATATTCTACATTAAATTTCCCACTCTATGTTTTAAACAAATAATAAATATTTTTTTATTTAAAAGAAGAATAAATTAAAATCATAAATATAAAAATTAAAAATAATAATGTTGATTTACGCCATAATTATTAATATAAGGACTATATCTTCTATTATCACTATTATTTTGAGCATTATAATCATAAATTCTTTTTTTATTATTTTGATTTAATTTATAATTTGGAATCACTTTATTTAAAACCTCTTTAGTATCAGAATCAGTATCATTTTGATTTAAATAATATCTATTATTATTATAATAATTATTGGAATTATTTTTATCATTTGTTTCATAATTGAAAATATCATTAAATTTCATATTATATTTATCTTTATAATCTTTACTTCCAAAAATATTTTCATTTTTCTCTAAAATTAGTTTCTTTGGATCTACATAAATATCTTCATAATTAATTTTATTTAATTTGGAAGGGGAATATCTTACTTTTTTTTGATGGAATAAACTTCTAATTGGTTCTATTTTAATATAATTTTTTTCATTTGAGTCAATATATTGTCTTTCATAATTAAAACTATAATTATTAATATTATTATAATTATTAGGAGTATTATTATAATTAAAATTATTATTTAAATCTAATTCTATTGGTCTTTGAATTTTATAAACTTGAGAATTATTATTTTTAACAAATGACTTATTGTTCTCATAATTATTATTTCTATAATTTCCATATTTTACATTATTATGATAATTATGTAAAGAAGAAGATACAATATTTTTTTTCTTATTATTATTTATAGCTAAATCAAAACTAATAGTAAGAGGACTTTCAGGACTTTCATTATCTTTTCTTCTAATACAAAGTTTATTTAATTTGGGTTCAATTTTATCACATTGTTTCCCATGATGTCTTATATAATATAAATAATAATCTGGATCAATATCTCTATCATCAGGTTCATTATCTTTTGGCCTTTTTATACTCATTAAATAATCATACATTTTATATTGTTGTTATTTTTATATAATAATTTTTATTATTATATTTTAATTATTTTTATATAATTATTTTTAAATGATTTTTCTTTTTTTTATTTAATAAAATTTTTATATTTTTTATAAAAGAAAATAAAGAATTTTATGGATAATAAAAAAGATAATCAAGATTTTCAACTAAAATGTAAACCTGTTTCTGCGTCAATTGGGAAATTTTATTCAAATAAAATTGTTAAAAAAAATAATAAAACTGCTTTATATTCAAGAATAGGGAATAAATCATTGAATTCAAAAAATAATATAGATAAAAAAAATATATCTTCATCAACTTTTTCAACTTGTACTCAAAGTTTATATCAATTTGCCAATAATAATAATAATATAAATAATAATAAAAATTTAGCTGATGTTTTAAATGATATTATTAATTCCAAATTAAAGGGAAGTAAAACACCATTAAATAATAAAAATAAATATAATATAAATTCTTTTAGTAAAAAAAGTTTATCACCTTCACAAAGATTAAATAATTTATTAAGAGATATGAAAGTTAGATTTTCAAAAAAATATATTGATACTTTATCATATAGATTATTTAATAATTTACCAAATGAAAATAATAAAAATATGAATTCTCTTCAAAAGATGATTGATATATTAAAAGATTATGAGAAAGATAAATATGAAAAGAAAAAAAATGAAAAATTAGAACAAAAAGAACAAATAAATGATAATATTGAAAAATTAGATATTTTTCTTAAAAGTTATAAATTAGAAAAGAAAAAAAATGATTATGAACAATTTAAATTACAAAAAAAAATTAATACATTATTATATGTTTCTCAAAAATATTGTAATTCTGCAAAAGAATTAGAAAATATTGCTTTTGAAATTGAAAATTTAGGAAAACAAATTAAAGAATTAAACGAAGAAACAAATGAGAATAAAAAATTATATTCTGAAGAAGAAAATAATATTTTTGAATTAAAAAAAATTATTGGATTAACTAATAAAAATATTTCAAATATTCAAAAAGAAATTGATAATATTATTCCTGGAATTAATTATTTAAATAAACATATCAAAGAAATAAAAAATAAAATTTCCAGTAAAGATCATTTCAATAGTCATTTTTTCCTAAATATGGTAAATATGGTAGAAACAGTAAATTCAAAAAAATAAATCTTTTAATTTAATTTATTTAATTTTATTCATTTTCAAATTTACTCTTTTTATTTTTTTTTGATTTAAAAGTCAATTTAAAAAAAGTTTGATTTTTAAAAAAAATTTATAAATCAAAAAATCAAATTTTTTAAATTAAAATAATTAATATTTATGAATTATCTAATTAATTCACAATAAAAGTTTAGAATAAATACATTTTTTGTTTTATATATATTATATAATTAAAAATTATTTACTTTTTGTATTAATTTTAATCTATTACACAAGTAATTAATCAATATTTAAAGATTTAGATTCGTATATTTTTTATATTATTTCTTTTTAACATTTAATTATCGAAAATAGCAGAATTTTTTTTTTTGAAATTCGAAGAAAAATCTTTTAATTTTTGATTTGAAAATAGTTTATTATTTTCTTTAATAATACTTTCTTTATCTTTATCTTCATTTGTAACAATACTTTTTTCTAAAAAAGTTTCATTAAATGTTGCATTATTACTATAATTATAACTATAAATATTTGAATAATTAAATGTATTTGAAATTGTACTATTTAGTTTATCAATTACATTATTTATTATAAATTTAAAATCATCAAAAGAAATTTTTATGTTATTATTTAATTCTTCTTTGATGAAGTCGAAATACTTTTGATATTTTTCTTTTTTATTAAAATTAAAATTTAAACACCTAATAATTTCTTCACATTGATTATTTTCAAATTTTTCAAAATAATATAACAACTCAATTTCAATATAATTTTTTTTTTCTTGAATTAATAAATTTTCAAAAACACCAAAATTTATAATACTTTCATTACTGAAATTTATATTTATATCATTTTTCACTTTTTCTTTAAAACAAATATATCGTACAGAAAAAGTTAAAACTCCACAATATTGTAAAACACTTTTATATAAATTTTTATAATTTTCTTTAATAATATTTTTACTTTCGTTATATAATTTGAGAAGAATTACTTCTTCTTTATTTTTTCTATAATTTATAGTAAAATAATAACCCATATATTTAATTAAAGAATGAAGAAATAGATGATAGAAGTCTTTATTAGGAATTTGAGTAATATTTTTTAATTTTTTTGGAGTAAAGTGATTTTCCATTTTATAAAATCCAGTAAGAAAATCTTTTGAATCAGAATTATTAAATTGAGCTTTAATTGACCAATTTGTATTATTTCTTTTATAATGAATAGAATAAGAATCATCTCTATATTTATATTCTTTAATTAAATTTAATTTATTATCATTTTTAATCCAATTATGATTTAAACATAAATTAATATCAAATCTTTTTTCATTATCTTTATTTAATAAATTTTGAATAAAATTTTTTCCTTCTTCTGATAATAAATTAAAATTTTCTTCTTTATTATTTTCATATTTTATTTCTTTATTAGTTAAATTATCAATAAATTCTTCTAAAGAATTTCCTTTATATGGTTTATAACCATATATTAATTGAAATAATAATATTCCAATTGACCAAATATCACATTTTGAATTATATATATTTTTAAATAACTCTGGAGCACTATAATAAGGAATATTTTCATTTGATTTTTTTTGAAAGGAATTTTCAGAACCAAAATTTATTAATTTTATTTTATAATATTCTTCTTTATCAATATTTATTTTTTCTGAAATTAAAATATTTTCAGGTTTTAAATCAGAATGAATAAAATTATTTGAATTTAAATATTTTATTCCATTTAATATTTGATTTATTATTATTTTTGCTTGATTTTCTGAAAATCTTTTTTTTTCTTTTAAAATATTTTGTAAAAGACCATAAGGTGAATAATCAAAAATAATATAATAATTTATTTTATCTTCATATATTCCTTCAACTCGAACTAAATTTTCATGATTTATTTTTTTTAAATTTCTAATTTCTCTAAAAATTGATTTATCATTGTTTTGTTTTATTATATTTTTTTTAAAGACTTTCATTGTTTTAAAAATATTTTCATTTTCTATACATTGAATTTTATAATCTGAAGAGAGCAAATTTTTAGAAATTTTTTCAAAAATTAAATATTTATCATCTATTTCAGATGCATTCTTTTCAAAAATTTCTTCATTGGAATAATTATTAGGAAGATTATCATTATTAATATTTTCTTTTTTTTGATCATTAAAAGTTTTTTTGATTGAAGTCTGATTACAATTTTTTATATTTATCACTCCAGATGTTCTTATACATCCCATTTTAATAATTTATTATAATTATTTAATAATATAATATCTAATTAATTTCCTAAAAAAACATTTTTAAATAAGAATTATATTTTTTTATTTATTTTTTTATTAAAAGCTTAAAAATTATCTGATATTTTATATTTTTTAATTTGATTATTAAGATTTTGTCTGATGAAAAAATTTTTTTGAAATAACTCTTTCTGTTTTTTAATGTTAATATTAATTCTTTTATTTAAAATGTTTTTTCTTATATTTATTTTTATAATCATTTATTAATTTTATTATTATAAAAATAATCTAACTAACTTAATTTAAAATATTTTAACTGTTTTTCTTTTATTATCTACTATTTATTATGGGATAAAAATTAATAAAATTTTATAAAACTCAATTTTAGAATTGTTTTTAAAATTACATGATTTATTTAATCCTTTGGAAATTATTTTCCAGATTAATATATTATTACATATAAATGAATTGAAAACTATATTTTATATTTAATAAAATTATAAAAAAATTTATTTAAATTATTTAAATCATTATTCATTCATAAATGAAAAAATTATTATGAATGTTTTTATAAAAAATATAAACTCTATTCATAAATTAAATTTAATGATTTCATATTCAAAAAAAAAATTAAATGATTTAATTACTTATAATTATTTTAAAAAAGAATTTATTTTTAATTATTCAATGAAAATATTATTTTGATAATAAATAATTCTTATATTTTTATATTATTTAAACATTATATTATAGAATATTAAAATATATATTTATATATTTTCCAATTAAATCAAGACTATTTATTTTTTTGGTGAATTAATATTTTTTATTTTATTGCTTTTATCCCTATTATTTATTATAAATTTTCTATTAGTTAAATTATTATATTTTAAATTTAAACTTTCAATGATTTTTTTATTTTGTTTTTCATTATTTAAATTAGGAGAACTCATTGTATTATTATTCCTTTTATTATTATTTGAAAAATTTTTTCTTTTCATTAATTCATCTAATTCACTTACTATTTTTTGGTTTATTTCAGATTTATGTGTTATTTTATTATCTAAATTTAACTTTTTATTTTTTGAAATTTTTTCTTCATCTATACTAATTGTACTTATTTTATGATCTTTTCTTAGACTTTTCATATTTGTTTGATTTTGAGAAACCATATTTTTTTTATTTCTTGATGAAATATTTATATTATTTAATTTCATAAATACTTTATAATTACTAATATTATTGTTTGGAGGATATAATATTTTATTGTTAATTGAAGATTTTAAATTTCTTCTATTTGAAATATTAGTATTATTATCAATATTACTTTTATTTTTTCTTCTATTTATATTATTAATATTTTTATTATTTTTTTCTTGTTTATTAGACTTTTCTTTTTTTTTACTTTTTTTTAATGATAAAGAAGCATTACTATTATTATTTGTTCTACTATAATTATTATAATAAGTTTGATTTTTATATGAAAAATTCGAAATTTTATTTGTATTATTTTCTTTGTTTAAACTTGATTGAATTATACTTAATGGTGTTTTTACTAAAGTGAATTTTGAACCATAATTTCTTTTTTGATTTCTTATTGTTGAATTATTATTATTATTTAAAAAATTAGAATTTGATTTTAATTTATGTATTTTATTATTTTTTTTAGGACTATTTTTTTCAAAAGTAATACTTGAATTTTTTCTATTTTTTGAATATGATGTACTTGAATAAATGTTTGGAACATTATTTTGTTTTGAATTTAGTTTTTCATTATTTTTATAATTTTGATTATTTATACTATTTCTCATTGTTTTACTAATATTTGTACTATTTTGATTATTAGTAATTGTTGAAGATAATTTTTCAAAATGACTTAAATTTGAATTTTTTGAATTATTATAAACTTTATTTCTTGGTTTTGAAATATTATTTTTTTTTGAAATTGGATTTATTTTATGTAAAGAATTTATATTTGAATTTTTATTATGATATGAACTTGGTGATAAAGATTTTTTATTTTTTTCAATGTTATAACTATTTCTATATGAATGTTTTGATAAATTATAAATAGAAGATTTAATTTTATTTTTATATGCAAATTTATGATTTTGAGGAAAATATAAATTTTTATTCATAAAATTATTTTTATTTTCTTTTTTATCATTAAGAATATTATTTAAAAATTTCATAAAAGAATCATCTCTCCCTCTTCTTGTAAATAAATTATAATTTTCTTTATTAATTTCTGAATCCTCTAAAGATAAAGATACTTTACTTGAAGTATTTTCAATAATATCTTTTATTTTTTTGTCAAAAATAGTTTTATTATTTGTTATATTATCAAAAGAATATAAAGAATTTTCTTTCAAATTTTCATTCTCATCATTTTTACTTAAAGATTCATAATTTTTTTTATAAAAAATTTCTGCTTTATAATTACCATTTCTTTGAATAATTTTTGTCATTTTTAAATTTCTCAAAAGAGGTTTACAAAAAAATAAATAATAATTTTTATAATAATCACTTAATTTTGGTATTCTTTTTAAACTTTCATAATTTAAATAATATCTTCTTAAAAAATCATCATAGTTATATATTATTTGATATTCTTTGAATATATTATTATATAAACTTTTTTTGTTATATAAAAGTTGATCTATATAAAATAAATCTCTGTCTTCTTCAATTTCACCATATTTTGAATAAAGCATTGTTAATAATTTTATAGGATCATGTATTAAAAGATATGCTTCTAATTTTGTATTTATCGATTTTATTGAATTCATTTTAAAATTATTTTGTTTTTTAATTAAATGAAAAATTTAAATTTTTTTTGGGTAAATATTTATTTTAAATTAATGTTTATTTTAAGTTAATTAATTTTTGGTTCTTTATTTTTCAATTTGAATTGTAAAAAATAAATTTTACATGCTATAGTTTGAGTTGTAATAAAGGAAAAAAAATAATTCTTTAGAAAATTATCTTTAGGAAATTTATTAATTTAATTGAGTTTGAATGAAAATTGAAAAAAAAACTAATGAAAATATTTAATTCAAATCTAAATGCTAAAAAAAGAAAACAAGAAGAAATAAATAAAATGATTATTAAATAAATAGCAATTAATTCTTTAATAACAATAATAGATATTTATGGAACAAACTTTCATTTATTAATGAATAAACAATTAAAATTTAAAACATGGAGAGGAGGAATAATAAAAATAATTTTATCATAAATAGGAATAACATTTATTTTTGGAGAATTTTTTTTAGAAAAAAACCATCATACATAAAATCAAAGATAGGAGAAGGATAAAACAATAAATTTAGCAAAAGAAAAAGTAATAGTAGCATTTAGAATTGAAGATATAAATGGAAATTTTTTAGACATTTTTCCAAAAATAATATATTATCAATGGCCTTGAATACTAAATTAAAAAATGAAAGAAAAAAAAGAATGGAAATCTATAAAATAAAGAACACCCACATTATATTATGTAAAAAATGAATATTTTAATTTAAATTTAATTATGATTTTTTATATAGAATATAACTTATTTTTATATATCTATGCTATCAAATAATATTATTTTTTTATTATTAAAAGCAATATTTTAAGGAATATAACAATAAAACAAAATTTATAATAATTCTATAACCTCCATAAACTAGTGATATATTTTAGAATTTTTTTTCTATTATTATAATTTTTAATTAGAATTGAGAAGTTTATTATATTCTAAAATTAATTCTTTTAACATATTTTTATTCTTTTCAATATTTTTTAAATTTTCAAAACTTTGAAATATTGAAAAACCTGAGTAAGGAAAAGAATTAGTATTAATATCTAAATTAGGATAATTTAACAATTTATAAGAATTTATTCTTTCAATTATTTGATTGGTATAGTCTTTTACACTATTTATAAAATTAACTTCAATCTTATTTGAATAATCATTTGAATAAATTATATCTCTTAAAAGACCAATTAAAGTGTATAATTGGTTTATTAATGAAATGAAATATTTATTTCCTATTTGAGAAACAAATGATTTTGAATTTGAATTTATGTAATCAAAAAGATTTTTTATTTTTTTAAAGATTTGAATATTTATTTCTAGTTTTATCCTATTTATACATGTGTAAATTTCTAATAAATGAAGAAATGATGAATTTGAACTAACAATAAAATCATTGTTAAAATTTGTTTCTATATTTTCCGTTCCAAAAAAATGCATATTCATTGAAATATTTAAACAACACTCACATATATAAAATATTTTCTCATTTGTAGAAGGGATATTTATAAAAATATCATTAAATATAGAAAAAATTTTATTTTGATTGTTCGAAGAATTTGGTTTAAATATTAATTCATTTATTTCGTTTGTTATCGCATAAAGAGATTGTTTTGATTTACAAAAGAAACATGAAAAATCATTTTGATCATTTTTTTTCATAATTTATAATATTTTAATAAATAAATTTTATTTATATATATATATATCAATGAACTATTATTACACAATTATAATATTTATTATGTATTTATCAAACCTAAAATTATTATATATCAAAAAAAATTTTTTTAATTAAAATAAAAAATAATTTTTATTGATGTTATATTTTAATATTTAATATAATAACTCAATTCATTAATTAAATTTATTATAAAATGAATTAGATTACAAAGAAATTTTTTAAAATAATCAATTAAAAAAAATCATAATTTCTTTAAATTCTTTTCCATAGTTAATAAACTTTAAATAACTAAATTAAAAAAATTTAAAAAAAAGGAAGAAGAAAAAAATATTTAATAATGGATTTTTAAAACATTCATTAGATTTCTTTGAAAAAACGAAAAAAAGAGAAAATCACTTTTTATTTAAGAAACATAATTTTTATATCTGAAAAACAGATTTAAAACTTTTTAATTAAAATAATTTTACAATTTGAATAAAATAAATATTAATTACTTAA
>JAEEGK010019771.1_pt1 | contig 14401 bp, 7 predicted proteins | sample 8958771 | NCBI WGS metagenome assembly JAEEGK01 (sample SAMN16246547, study PRJNA631951) | gut metagenome | biome: gut microbiome; feature: rumen; material: SC-attached | host: Bos | place: Iran: Karaj | collected 2018-10
TTGATTTACTACTATAAAAAGAATTTGATACCAATATTTTTTCAGTTAATAATGCTATCATTTGATTAGTTATTTTTGCTGTTAATTTACTATTATTAAATTCTATATGATTAAATATTAGTGTTCTTATTATTCTTATCGTTATAAAAAATAATACAGCTTCAATTATAGTAAAAGGAAAATTTTGTATATTTTTAATATAATCCAAATATTTTATATCTTTACGACTTGGAAAAAAATCTTCTTTAGAAAATATAAAAATAATTTTTCTATAAAAAAACATTCTGACATAATCTATACCAACATTGAATAAATCTAATATGAAAAGAAATAATAGAAGTTTATAATTAGATAATACTATTGTAAATACTAAAGAATATTTTTTAAATTTTTTTGAATTATTATATTTATTAAATATTTTTTTTATTTTTTTTTTTTTTTTCGATTATTAAAAATTTGTTTAATTTGATTTTGAGAAAAAAAAAAGATGAAATTTAGATTTCTACTTTTGAAATACATTCTTTTAAATTTATTTGACTTGTATTTCTATTAAGATTTATTTTTGGTAGATTTAATTTTTTAAAATATTTATCTTTTTTATTTGAATTATTTAAAATAAATTCTGCTGATTTATATATTTGATTATAATGTTTAAATTTACTTAGTCTTTTATTAAATAATTCACTTTGATAATTTTTAAAAAATATTTTTTCTTTTTTTGGAGTTTTTGGTTTAAAATATTCAACTTGTTTAACTGGTTTATTATATGCTAAAAATCTTATTAAATTTTCTTTTAAATTTTCTTTTGTATGTGGATTAAAAAAATTAGATTTTGTTATATCTTGATGCTTATTTGAATAAAAGTTCTTTTTTACATCAAAATTAAGTAAATAAGATAATTGATTCAAACTATTATCCATAGATTTTTTTTGAATAACTTCAATATTGTTAAATTTCTTTAATTTGAATTTAGAAAAAAATTGAAAATTTAGTTTATTCATTTTTTTACGAATAAATATAAAATATAAATTATTATTTCTGAGAAGTAAATTTTAAAATTATATTTCTTTATAAAATAACTAATGTAATTTAAAATATTAACATTTTTTTTATTTTTTTGATAAAGGAAGAATAATTAGATTAAATAAAATAAAATTTTCAATATTAAATTAACAATTCAATGACTTTATAAAATTGATATAATTTTATGAAAAAAATCATAAAAAATAAAATAAAATATAACAAAAATAAACATAAAAAAAAAAACAAAAAATTATTTCCTAATTATAATATATAAATAAATAAAAAAACAAAACTAAAAAAATCCCAAAAAAAAAAAAAAATATATTTTAACAACAAGTACTTTTAGTTTTATTTTTTTCATATTTATCTAATTCAAATCCCTGTTCAATATTTTTTTTATTTTTAATAATATTTTCCGATAAAGAAATAAAAGCTTCATTAATATTAATTCCTTTTTTTGCACTACATTCAAACATTAAATAATTTTTATTATCCTTTTTAAAATTATTCATAATATCATCATCAATTTTTCCTCCAAGATCAATTTTATTACCAAGAATAATAATAGGAGGTTTTGTTCCACAATTATCATCAATTGATTTAAACCACTTTTCTAAATTTAAAAAAGAATCATTTGAATTTACATCATAAACTAAAATTATACCATCTGCATTTTTATAATAATTTGATGTTAATGCTCTTAATCTTTCTTGTCCACATGTATCCCATATTTTAATTAAGTATTTTTCATCGTTTATTTTTAATTCTGTTTTAAATAATTCTACTCCTATTGTTGGAAGAGTTCCCACTGAAAAATTGTTATCTATAAATTTTCTTATTATTGATGTTTTTCCTACACTACTGTCACCTATTGTTATTATTGATATTGTGTCTGTGAAATTTTGTTTATAGGACATTAATTTTTTTTTTTTTTTAATGTATTTTTTTATGTTTTTTTTTATTATTTTTAAAAAATTTTTTTTTTTGTTAACTTTTTTATCTATTGATTATATTTTTTTTTTAGTGGTTTTTTTATTAACTTTTTTATAAATTGAATATATTGTTTTTTTTTTTTTGGTTTAATCAGTTTTCTTTTTATTTTGAATTAAATTTTATGAATTTTATTTGTTTTTTTGAAATTTTAATTTTTAAAAATAAAATTTTTTGTTTTATTAAAATTTAAATATGACTTTTTATTATAATGATAATATGATTTTAATTAGTATTTTTATAATGATTTTTTTTACATTGATTTATATATTATTCTTTTTGGCTTCATTTTTTCATATTATCAAAAATATATATAAAAAAGAATTCATTGTTCATTGGATTGATTATTTTGTTATTATAATATTTATTATTTCATATACAATTGAATATATAATTTATCTAAAAGAAATTTATATAGTAAAATATATTAAAAAATGTAAAGAACAAAAATTATGTTATTTTCTAAATATGCATTTTTATGCAATGATTCAAATATTTTTATCTAATATTATTTTAAATTTCATACATAGTATTGAATTATGTATAACAATAAAAAAATTAATTTCAATAAAAGCAACTGGTCAATCATCTTTTGTAAATAATTTAAAAAAAATTGGAATTAAAAAAACAACTAAAAAAAAAAGGCATATAATTGAATTATTTTTAGTTTATTTAATCATAACATTATATATATATTTTTTCAATTCTTTTATTAATAATAATAATATAGTTATGTTAAGAATAATTAAGAAATTTACTGTATTTTTCCAATTAATTTTTATTTTTTTAGATTCTTTAATGATTTATACATTAAAATTTTATAAGAAAAAAATACTTGAAAATAATTATTATCACAAAAATTTAGTTCTTCTTGCAATTTATAATATAAGTTCATCTAAAATTGTTTTTTATAATGATTTCTTAACAATAAAATCAATTATTGATTTAATTTTAATAATGAGTTCTTTATTTTTTTTAATATTAAAAAATTTAACAATAAGTACTATAACTTTAATATTAATTATATGGACTTTTTATTTATTTTTTGGTGGATTATTATTTTTATATATAGATCAATCAAATAAAATAAAAATAAATAATTTAGTTGGAAGAATATTTTTATTAAAACATATGAATTTAGTTTTTGGAGAGAAAGAAAAGGTAAAATTATTTGATGAATATTTATTAGATTTAAATCCAAATGAAACACAATTAGTGGATGATTTAGATATATATGATAATGATGAATTTGCTCCTTTAGAAATAGAATTAGGAACTAAAAATAAAGTTTTAAATGGTTATCAACAAGTTAATTATTATCTTATTTTTAAATTAATTTATCAATATTATAAATCAAATGAAAATATATTTGAAAAAATTGATAATTTTTCTGAAGAAAAAGATGAAAAAAATAGAGAAAAAAATTTAAAAAATATAATTATAGAAATACAAAATTCATTTCAATTTTCACCTAATTTAATTTTATCTGAAATAGATGATAAACAATATTATGATGAATATGATTTATTATATCAAAAAAGAAAAAGTTCTATTGAATATTATAATTTAAATAATATAAATGAAAATAAAGAAAATATAAATACACAATTATTAGAAAATGAAAATGAAAATTTAAATGAATATGGAAAAAAAGAATTTAAAATTGAATCACTTTTATCTAATGATTTAATTCAATTATATCCTTATTATAAATTAAAAATATTTGATATTATTGATTCATTATCTCCAAATATGAATCATTTTTCAATTGAAAATTTTAGAAATTCAAAATTATCAGATTATGATTTTAATATTTATTATACTTATGATAATTTTCTTTATTTTGAAATTTATGATTATAATTATCAACATTTTATTTCTAATGATAAATTAAAATATTTTGGTAAAGAATATTCCAAATTTATTAAAGGATTAATACAAAAAAATAAAAAGACTTTTATGCCATTTATAATTGATGTTTTTAGAATAAAATATTATGATTATGATAAAGTAATAATTTTATATAAAAATCCAATTTCATTTCAAACATTAATTTCATCTACTTTTAAAATTCAAATAACTTTAAGTGAAAATAAAGAAAAAGATAGATTATCACTTCCAATTGATGAAAATATTAATGAAATAAAAACAAATGAAAATAATAATAATAATAATAATATAATTCAATTAAATGGATATAATATCAATTCAATAATAGAAATTTTAAATAATGATTCAAATTTTATTCAAAATTTAAATTTTGATATTTTTCCTAAATTAAATTTATTTATTATGACTGATGTATCATCATTTGTTGAAGATGAAATATCAACAATTAGTCAATTTATTAAAAGAGACAAAAATAATTTTTTAGAATTTGAAGGTTCAATTAATATTAATAATAGAGAAAGTATAGTTAATAAAATAAATTCTAGTTCAAAAGAATATGGTTCAATTATTTTATCTGATATTGAATTATTTGGTTTATATAATTTAAAAAATAGAAAACATATTTTTAAAATTTATTTTGATGATTTTTTTAGAATGAGTTTAGATCCTAATTTAAAAGATATCATTAAAGGTGATATAAATAATAATGTTATATATTTAAATTATTTAACAGAACAATTGACAAAGAAATTTAATTCAGATATTGATGTAATAAAATTAAAATAAATCATTTTTTGGAAAGTATGTATTTATATGATTTTTATTTTTATAATATGATTAAGATGTTATAGATAATATTAATAATATATTAAATAATTATTAAATCAAAATTTAAATTCATTTTAGGTTTTTATAAACATATAAAATTTGAATTAATGCTATTTTTATTATAATTTTTGAATATTAAATTTGTTTTTATATTCTATCTAATTTAATTTATTTAATGAAAAATGAAAATAAAATAAAAAAAGAAGAAAATTTAAATAATCATATTTGTGAAGAACATAATAATGATGATGATGAAATAATAAATAAGAATAATATTTTAAATAAAGATATTATTAATAAATCCTCAAATAAAGAAAATTTGGATTATATTAAAATTTTTGATGATAAAAACAATGATTATTATGATAAAAATCTAAAAAATGAATTAATGAAAAAAGAAAATTGTAATAAAGTAATAGAAGAAAATAAAATAAAGAAAGATAATAATGATTTAGAAAATAATTTAAAACTATTTAATAAAATAAAAAGAGCAATAATAGAAATTTGTTCAAAAATAGAATTAAATTTAAATGATATATATACTGAAAGAAATGAAAAATCAAAAGAAATTAAAAATACAAATTTTTGTTACAGTGTTGAAAAAAATAATTATGTAGAACTCATAAAAGAATATAAAGAAAAAATAGATAATTCAAAAGAAGAAATAAATATTGTAATGAGTTTAAATAATATAGATTTATTAGATAATGAAATTAATAAAAAAGAAAAAATATCTGATAATTTAAAATTTGAAAATGCATTTTTAAATAAAATAAATAGGAAACAAATAAAAAATATTTATGTTTTAGATTCAAAAAAAAATAAAAGAGAAGATATAATGCAATTGAATAAAAAAATTATTAATTTAAAAGAAGAAATTAAATTAAAAAAAGATTATTTAAAATTAAATTCAATTAAAATTTCAAATCAAAATTCTATAATTAAGAAATTAGAAAAAAAATGTTTGATTATAAAAGAAAATATTGAATATCAAAAAAACAAAAAAATAAATGAATTAAAAAATAAAAATATAAAAAATTCTAATTCTAATAATTTAGATATATTGAATCTTCAATTTTCAACAAAAAATGATTTGTTTCATTCAAATGAAAAGAAATATATTAATTTAATTGAACAACAAAAATTAATGATTACACAAATTAAAACTGATATTGATAGTTTAAATTATCAAATCAAAGAAATTGATAAACAAATTTTAAAAAATAAATTAAAACATAAATCTATTAAAAAAATTTACCCAATAAAAAAATCAACAACATGTCAAAATATTTACCAACACAATATTAATATGACAAAAAGAAATATTTTAAAACCAATTCAACCAAGAAATAATAGTGTTATTTTTAATAACAAATGGATTAATATAAAAGAAAGAAATAAATCAGTTGATAATATATTTTTAAAACCTCTTAAAAATACGACAAAAAAAATCAAAGTTAAGATAATAAAAAATAATACTTTTAATGAAATTGAACAATTAAAACTTGATATTCAACAATTTTTAAAAAAAGAAACTTTATTTGATAAATATAATCATAATTGTTTTAATCACAAAACAACAAATTCAAGAAATATTCATTTAAAAAAAATAAAAATACCTAATAAAGACATTGATGAAATACTTATTTCCAATAATTAATATATTATATTAAAATTATTAGTATCTTTTCATAATATTTAAAATAAAATATTGAAAATAATTAATATAATAATCAATATATATATATATATAATAGTGATTTTATTTTTTTAAAGAAAAAAATACAATTTTAAAAAATAATTTTAAAATATGATAAGTAGTATATAAATTTATATAAATTAATTTTTTTTTAAAATTTAAATTAAACAAAGGATTATCAATTTTAGGAATATATTTTTTCATTGATAATGATTTATTCATTAGAAAACTTTTAGTATTTTCATTATATATTTAATAGTTCATTATTAGATCTTTTATTTGTTTTTATAAATTCATTTTTCAATATCTGCAATTATTCTTTTCTTTTATTATTTAAATTTTTACTACATTATAATAATAATAATTTCTTTTATTTTTTAATTGTGAAAATTATCCTATATATTATTAAATGAAGAAAAAATTCTTATTTTTCTAAAAAAGATTTTTAAAATTAGTTAACATACAATAAATTATTATTAATTAAGATAAAATCTTTCAGAAATAATATATTTCTTGTTTTGAAATTAATTGAATAAAGATTATTCTAATTTTTGCATAATATCCGAAACATTATATATTATAAAAAGATAAACCTTTTGTTATTATATATTTTTTTTCTTCTATGATATTTTCATTCATTTTTTTATAAAAAAATTTAAATCACAATTTTTATGAATTAATTTAACTTATTAATTAATTTTTATAACTATTAAAAACAATTTTAAATAATTTTATGAAACAATTATTTAAAAGTTGACCAATTTCTAAATTGTTCTGAATTCCTTTTTTTATACATTTTTATTCTTAGATAATTATGAAGTTCATCTTCAAGTTTTTGTACTTTATTTATTAAAAATGTATTTTCTGTTTCAAGATTATAAATCATTTTTTCTGCATAAATAGAATTATCATTATTTATTTTTTTAATATTTGAATTTAAATTATTAGTGTTAGGTACACTAGAATAAAATTTTTTTAATAAATTTCCTTTTTGATTTTGTTTTATTTTTTTATTTATAATTTCAAAAGAAAAATTATAAATAGTAAAATTTTTTATTGAATTATTATTATAAATCATATTTTTTAATCTAAAAATTTCATTATTTAATACTTCATTTCTTTTTAATAATTGAATATAATCAATATCAGAATTATTAAATTTATCTTTTAAAATTTTATATTCATTTTTTAAAGTAATATTTTCTGTTTTCAATCTTGAAATTTCATTTTGATATAAATCATCATTTTTAATATTATCTAATTTTAAAGAATTAAATCTTGTTTTAGATTCTTGTTTATAATTTTCATAATCATTATTTAATATATTTAACTTTTTTGTTAAAAAATCAATTTTATCAAAATAATCAGAATTATTTCTTTGAATTCTATTATCTTTCAATAAAATATTGTCATTTAAATTTAATTGAATTCCTGATTTTAAAATTATATTTCTTAAATGAATATTTTCTTCTTTTAAATTACTTATAATTTTTTCATGTTGTTCAATTTGATTATTTAATTCATTTAATTTAATATTTATTTTTTCATTATCATTAATTTTAATATCATTATTAAAATTAGTTAAATTATTAAAAATATTATTAGTTCTTTGATGAAAATAATTTTTACTTGTTAATGAATCTGTTCTTGAAATATAATCTAAAAGATTATTTTTTTTTTTAATTTTTTCACTTGATTGTAAATTAATTATTCTTTGTGTATTATTTATTTTTTTCAAATTTATTAAATTTTCTCTTTTTGATATATGTTGTGATTTAACTTGAGGTTTATAAAAAAAATTTAGATAACTATTATTATTATATAAATTCATTTTATTATTTTCTATTTCATTTTCTTTATTATTTTGAATTTTTCCTTTATTTTTATTATTTTCTTGACTTCTTTGAAAATTATTTTTTTTAAAATGTGTAGAATTTATTTTGTTATTTTTATCAAAATATTTTTTATATGAATTATTTGATAAATTATTTCCAATATAAAAACTATTCATATTTAAATAACTCATTTTCCTTATCGTTAAATTATTTTTTATTTAAAATGTTAAAATATTTTTTATGACTTTAAAAAATAATATTTTTAAAATATGTTTTTCATTTTTTTATAATTAATTATAATATTATAAATTTATTATATTAATATTTAGTAAATAAAATTAAATTCTTCTTCTTCTATTTTTCTATAATCATCAATATTTTCATCTAAACTTTTAAATTGATTAATAAAATGATCTGAATTAAAAACAGAATATCTTTTTATCTTTTTCATTCTTTCATATTCTTCTTTATTTTGATGACATATATAAATGGGAATAAAAATTCTTGGTCTAATACTACTAGAAGGAAAAAATGTATCAAAATAAATTGAAAATTTAATTTTATATATACATTTTATATATAAAGTATCAACACTTGGAATATATTTTAACATTTTTTTATCATTATTATAAGGATTTTTCCATTTTTTATTATTAAAATCTTCTTTATCATTAATTTTAATATCCATTGTTTCATTTTTAATTGTTCCTTTTTTAATTAAAACTTCTTTTATTATTCTATCATTAACAGTTCTTTCATATTTAATTTTTTCTTTATCAAATGAACTAACTATAACTTCTCTTATAAGAGATACTTTTAATTTTGTAATATCAAATGAACATTTCTTATTATTAACTTCAATATTTAATTTTAATGTTTCATCAAATGTAAAACAATTTTTATCAATATAAATATCACAAGAACATTCACCTTTTTCAATAAAAAATCTAGTAATATTATTTTTTGTATTAAACATTGTATTGGAAAGTCTATTTATATATTTTGCTTTAATTAATATTATATATGAACAACTATATAATTGATTATTAAATATACATTTTGCTTCTAAAAAATATCTTAAATAAATAAATATATTATCATTATAATATTCAAAACTTGGTTCAAGGTCTTCTGGAATTTCAAAATTAAAATCTATTATTGAATTATTTTTTGTATTTATTTTTTTTTCTTTTATTAATTGAGTATCATTTAATAAATTTTTATGATCCCAATATTGTTTTAATTTTAATTGAATTATTATTGTTTTAGGTTTTATTTTATCATTTGTTATTATTACATTTCCATTAATTGCTGAGTCTGGATAAAATCCATTTTCTTTTTCCATTATTTCCATTTTTAAACCATCTTCTTTTATAAATGATTCCATTTTTAATTTATAAATTTTTGTAATTAAATTATTTTATAAAATTCTTAAAATTAAAAAAAAATTTTTCTATCTATACTTTCAAATATTGTTTTTTTAAATTTTAATAATATTAAAAAATCAAATATAGAATAAAATGTCAGATGATGAAATATTATTATCCGAAAAAGATAATCTTCCTATTATAGAAAGATTTTTAATATTATCAGATATATTTGTTTCTAATCATGGAAATTCAAAAATAATTGTTTTTTTCTATTTAACTTTTTTTTATATTCAAATAATTTCAGGATTTTTTTCTCCTCAATTAGGAATATTAAATATAGATAATAAAGTAGATAAATTTTTAAATGATATTGAAAAATTTACTCGATTAAAAAATTTATTTAGAAATGATTTTTATAATTATAAAGTTTGTGCATATATTTTATTTTTTTTTTTTATTTTTTCTAGTATTTACTTTTATATATTAACAAAAATAACAAATAGACAATCAATTTATGATTTTAAAAAAAAAATTGTTATTTATATTTTTAAATTTTTTATGTATATTGCATATAATATGATTTTAGATATGTCAATAGTAAATTTTTGCTTTAAAGGTGATAAAAATCTTATAATTTTACAAAGTAGTTGTAATTTAAAAGATGATATTTTTATTTCTATAATTTATATTTTTTGCTTTATATATTCAATTATAATGAATATTATTATTCATGTTTTTAATAATGATTCATTTCATTTATCAAATTCTTATTTATCAAAAGCAAATTGTAATTATGATTTAATTATGGGATTACATTTAGTTATTTATTCATTTATTTTAAATCAAATATATTTTTCAAAATATATTTTTTTATTTTATAATTTGGTGGCATCTATTTTTTTTTATATATATTTTTATTATGTTCATTTATTCTTTGAAAAATCTGTTTTTTTATTAACTGGAATATATCATTTATTATATGTTTGGGCTTCATTTATCTTTTTAATTTTTTATATTTTTCCAATTGATAATTTAGGATTAGTTTTTCTTTTATCAAGTATATTAATTTGTCTTGTAAGTTACAGAATAACAAAATCATTAGATTATAAATTAATATATAAAACTCCTTTTCATAAAATTAAAAATAAATATTATGTTTTATATTTTATAAAAGAAATAATAAGAATAATTAATTCAATAGATGATAATGAAGAAAGAAAAACTTTATTAATGGGTTTATTAGAAGTTCATAAAAATGAATGTACAAATGAAAATTGTATAACTAAAAAAAAACAAAAAATTTATTGTCCTAAAATTGATGAATGGATAACAGATAATTCAATTATTTCTGATAATAAAATTTTTTTAAATACATTTATTATAAACTTACTTGAATTTTGGATTACTCAAAATAAACCTTTTCCAGATATTTTAATTACTTTATCTTTATATAATTTATATGTCATTGGAAATATTTGTCAAAGTATTTTTATTTTAAATAAAATTCATTCTTTACATATGTCATTTAATGAATATTTTGCTTATTTTAGATTAAAAATAAAAATTAGAAATTATCTTATTCAAAATTTAAAAGGAAAAAATAAATCAGTTTATGATTTAAATGAATTAAATTCATCTTTATATTTTAAATATGAAGAATTATCAAAACAATTTGTTCAAGAAATAACAAATGATACTAATTATTCATTAATTTTTTGGAATAATTTAAAAAAAAGTGAAAATTCAATTAATTATAATCAATTTTTTAAATTAACAGAATTAATAAGAAAAACAAAATTAAAAATATCCAAACTTTTTCATGAATTATTTAAAATTTATAATCGAGTAAATGAATTATTTGATTTATATTTATCATATATTGAAATAGTAAACAATGATTATATTTTAAAAAGAAATTTAGAAATAGTAAAAAAAAAGAATAATATAACAACATTAGATATAATAAAAATAAATTATTATAATCTTTTATTTGGAAAAGAAACAGGAATTCTTATTGGAAATGGAGATAAAGGACATGAGGGACAAATAATAACAAGTAATAAAATAATATCAGATTTTTTTAGTTATTCTAAAGATGAATTAAAAAATAAAAATTGTACAATTTTAATGCCAAAAAATTTAGCACAAATTCATACTGATTTTATAACTAATTATGTTAAAATAGGAGAAAAAAATGTATTTGGTAAAAAAATTTTTAAATCATTTGCAAAAGATAAACATAATAATATTTTTATGACAAATAATATAATAAATTTATTTCCAGTTTTAAATAAATCAATTTTATTTATAATGATATTAACAAAAGAAAAAAATGAAGATTTAATATTAATGGATAATTATTTTAATATTCAAGGAATGTCATCTCATTTAATGTTAAAATTAAATATTGAAAATAAACAATTATTTAAAATGTATGATATTCCTTTTTATTCAATTTGCCCTCAATTTATTAATTTATATAAAAATATGATAATAATTAAAAATAAAAAATTAATTACTCAATCTTCAAATATAACAAAAAGAGGGATTTCAGAAATAAAAAAAACAATGTCTGGAATAATACAAAAAGTAATAAATAACAAACGTAAAAGTAATATGGAATTATTTTTTACTCCATCAAGTCCAAATGATAATCAAAATTCATATGATTTTAATATTTATCAAAATTCATATTCAAATTTAAGTGTTAATAAAAATACAAATAATAGTTTTCAATTAAATTCTAATATAATTTCTTCACCAAAATCACATCAAAGATCTTATTTTTTTCCTCATTCATTTTTTAATGATAAATCAATTGAAAAGACTGTTTTATTAGAAGATATTTCTCAATTACAACCACCTCAACAATTATTAGATATAAATGAAAATATTGAATTAGAATGTGAAATTAAAATACCAAATTTTATTTTAAATTTTAGAAATATTAATGTAATACAAAAAGAAAATAATTTAACTCATTTAGATTTTGATTTATTAGATAAAAATGAAGATAATACATTTGAACATTCAAGTTTTTTTGATGATGAAAAATCACTAATTAATTTTGAGGATCCTTATATAAAAAAAAGAAATACTCCAAATAAAGAAAAATCTATTCCTTCATTTAATGAAATTCAAAAAAAAGGAAGTAATAGAGAGAATTATAAAAGTGAAGAAGAAATTATTTTTTTAAATAAAATTAATAAATTTAAAAAATTATTTTCAAAAGGAGAATTTAATGAATTAAGAGATTATGTTAATCAATGTAATTTTGATAATAATTCAATTGGAAAAAAATTTTATTTATTGATAGAAAAAATTAAATTTGGAAATACTGAACCATCATATTGTGTTAAAGTAATTGAAAATAAAGATATAGAAGAAATAATTGATGAAAATGATGAAGAAGAAATAAATAATAATTTTTATTCTCAATTTGAAAATAAAAATGAAAATATTAAAATAATGAAAAAAGCAAATATTGAAGATTTAAAAAAATTATATTTATTATTACCTAATGAAAGAAAATATTTTATTGATTTGTATAATCAATTTCAAAAAATTTCAAATGAAAATATAATATTTAAATCACTTTTAGAAAAAAGTAAAGAAGATATAATAATTCATAGTATTATACATGGAAATTTGAAAAAAAATATTTATCTTGATGATGATAATTCATCTCAATCATCATCAACATATAATGAAGATTTATCAAAAAAAAATAGAATAGAAGAAATAAGAAATAATGCATTTAAAAATATTAATAATTATTACATGTTCAAATATTATAAAATAATATTATTTGTAATAATATTATGTTTTGGTATTTTTCTTCCAATAATTTTAAATTTATTTGATTCATTATGTAAAAATTTATCAAATGTAACAAAAATAAATAATAAATTATATCAAACAACAAATTGGATAACATTTCTTTTATCATCATTAATATCATTTGATACATTTTATATTATGAATATTAATAATAGTCAATATAATTATTCATATAATATTTATTTAAATTCATATGAAGAATATTTTTCTACATTACAAAATTATTCTTTAGAATGGATTAATGATATTTATACAAATTTTTCTTTAGTTGAAAAAGCAATTGCAATTTTTACTAAAAAAAGTAGAGATTTATTTTGGGAAAAGGAAAATATTTTAAATTATCCTGGTACATATAATAGTTGTGAACCTTATCCTTTTGCTTTAAATCAAATTTTAGATTCTGCTAATAGTTTATTAAATGATTATTTTTATATTAATTTTATTTTAAATAAAATAAATTTAACAAGTTTTCAAATAAAATTTCATTTATTTAATAGTTATTCTTCAATTAATAATGGCTATCATTCTTTTCTTCGAAGTAATCTTGATAAAATAAATGAATTACCTGAAATTTTACAAAATTTTAATAAGAATTCTTTATATAATATTAGATTTGCTAATGTTATTTATGCTGTTTTTATTTTAATTTTAATTTGTATTTATATATTTATTATATATAAAACTAATAAAAATATTGATGATGGTTTTCAAAAAATATCTAAAATTAATTCTAATAAAATTGATGATACAATTAAAAAATTAGAACAATTTAATTCTATTTTAAGAAAATATATTGAAGTAAATTATGAAGATAATCATTATTTTGATATAAAATCATTTAATTTTTTAGAATCTATAACAACATTAGAAAGAAGATCAAGTATAATTTCCCAAAATAATAATAATAATAATAATAATGATAATAA
>JAEEGK010019774.1_pt1 | contig 14400 bp, 9 predicted proteins | sample 8958771 | NCBI WGS metagenome assembly JAEEGK01 (sample SAMN16246547, study PRJNA631951) | gut metagenome | biome: gut microbiome; feature: rumen; material: SC-attached | host: Bos | place: Iran: Karaj | collected 2018-10
CCAGTGCAAGGAAGTCTTCCCAGCCCTTGAGAAGCTCTACAACATCCGTTTCCACATCCCCAAGTACTCGCAGTACTGCACCGCCATCGGCGCCGCCCTCGACTACACCATCAACGGATCGAAATAAAGGGGGATCTTTACCAAATGGACACAAAGGGGACAGACCCCTTTGTGTCCTTTTGGTGTCATTATCTAACAGAAGCGTTTAGATTGCGGCGGAGGAAGAAGGCCTTTGTGGCGAGGAAGAAGCAGGCGACGCCTGAAGCATTGACCACGACCACGGTCCAGAAGGCTGCGCTGTAGCCCAGCAACTCTGAGATAACGCCTCCCAACAGGATACCCAATCCCATGCCGATATCCCACGAGATCAGGATGGTGGAATTGGCGGTGCCTCTCTGGCTGTTCGTAGCTACGTTGATGGTCATATTCTGGAATGCCGGCCACATGTGACCGTTGCCGAGACCAATCAGCAGGGCTGAGCCGTAATAGCCGAGGAACATTGACCATTGAACATTGAACATTGAACATTCACCATTGAAAAGTGAAGCCAGGGTTGGCATTAATATAAATAAGGTGTAGCCCACGAGGGAGATGACCATACCTGAGCCGGCATTATGGGTCAGGCGACCCTTGCGCAGGGCTCTTCCTCCCTGCAGGCGCGACAGGATCAGGCCGATGGAGCAGAGCATGAAATAGGTGCCCGTGCCACCCGTGATACCCATCACCTCCTTGCCGTAGATGGCCAGGTAGTTGCTCAGCACACCAAAACTGAAGCCGAAGGCGACCATGTTCAAGCCTATCAGCCACCCTTGCACGAGGAAGAAGCGGTCCCAAGACAGCTTCTGCTTGTTCCTCACGGTTTCCTTCTCAGGCAGCTGCACGGTCGCATCCACCATCCAACCACAGACGGCTACGATTAGCGCTATCCAGAAAAGCAGTTCGAAGCTGTGGGTGTATTTATACACGAAGACGCCCACCGTCGGGGCGATGGCCATCGAGAGATTGTTGGACAGTCCGTAATAGCCGATGCCCTCCGTCCTGCGGCTGGATGGCAGCACGTCGATGGCCACCGTCGAGTTAGATACGGTCAGCGCTCCGAAGGGGCCGCCGTGGAGCGTCCTGACAATCAGGAACAGCAGCAGGGTGGATGCCGCCAGATAGCCTGCGAAGAAGATGGCAAACAGGCCGAAGCTGATCATCAGTACGGTCTTACGGGGGAAGGAGTCGACAAAATAGCCGCTGAAGGGTCTCAGCACCAGGGCTGTGATGGTATAGCCCGAAAGCACCAACCCAATAACATCCTTAGTGGCCCCGAAGTGCTCACTCAGGTAGAGTGGCAACAACGGGGTCAGAACGTAGAAGGCAAAGAACAGCGAGAAGTTCGCAGCCATCACCTTACAGTAGTTCCTGTTCCAGAGTCTATCTGTCATTCATCATTTTTACAGCGGATAGTCCTCGAAGGCGTAGAGGACGGTAGAGAGATAGCGCTCGCCCGTATCAGGCAGCAGTGCCACAATCTTCTTACCCTTGTTCTCAGGGCGCTTGGCCACCTGGATGGCTGCGTAGAGGGCAGCTCCGGCAGAGATACCTACCAAGAGGCCTTCGCTCTGGGCCACCTCACGACCTGTGCGAATGGCATCGTCGTTCTCTACGTCGAACACCTCGTCGATCACATTGGCATCATAGGTCTTGGGGATGAAACCTGCGCCGATACCCTGAATCTTGTGAGGACCGCTGGGCTGACCGTTCAGAACGGCACTCGACTTAGGCTCTACGGCGATGATCTTCACATTGGGGTTCTGCTCCTTCAGGAACTTACCTGTACCAGAGATGGTACCACCTGTACCCACACCGCCTACGAAGATGTCGACCTGACCATCGGTGTCGCGCCAGATCTCTGGACCCGTCGTGGCATAGTGCTTGGCGGGGTTGGCACCGTTCTCGAACTGCTGCAGGATGACTGCGCCTGGGATAGAGTCGCGTAACTCCTCGGCAGCGCGGATGGCACCTGGCATACCGTCTTTACCAGAGGTGAGGCGAACCTCAGCACCGTAGGCCTTCACCAGGTTACGACGCTCCACGCTCATGGTCTCGGGCATGGTAAGGATAAGATGGTAGCCCTTAACGGCTGATACCAGTGCCAATCCTACGCCCGTATTTCCTGATGTCGGTTCGATGATGGTGGCGCCGGGCTTCAGGATGCCCTTAGCCTCTGCATCCTCAATCATGGCGAGGGCAATACGATCCTTGACGCTACCGCCGGGGTTGAAAAACTCTACTTTGGCAATTACCGGGGTCTCAAGACCCTTTGCCTGTGAATACTTGTTGAGCTCAAGAAGTGGAGTGTTGCCGACGAGCTCAGTCAGCTGTTTTGCAATCTTTGTCATATGTCTTATCCTTTTATAAATTAATAATGTTTATTATCTGGGTGCAAAGGTACGGCGATTTCTACATACTCACAATAACCTGTATATGTCATTCTGCATACCACATGTTTGGTATATCAACCTAAATCGTGGTCTGTCATGGCACAAACGCAGGAATCTGACCATACATTCTCTGCCGTTTCCACCATATCGATGATGGTATAGATGGGCAAGATAATGCCCAGAACGGCGACGGGGGCACCGATGCCAGACATGAGCGAGAGCGTCAGGAAGAAGCAGCCCATGGGGACACCTGCGTTGCCAATGGCGGAGATGACGGAGATGAGGATCCACAGCTGGATGGTGCCGAGGGTGAGTGAGGTGCCGCCGTTCTGCATCACGAAAAGAGAAGTGACGAGGATAAAGGCGGCGCAGCCGTTCATATTGATGGTGGTGCAGATGGGGAGTACGAAACGGGCGATGTCCTTGCGTACCCCTAACCGCTGTTCTGCTGAGTCCATGGTTACGGGCAGGGTTGCCGCACTGCTTTTGGTGAAGAGGGCCATCAATACGGCGGGCATCATTCGACCCAGTACATGAACGGGATTGAGTCCACGCGCCAAGAGGAACAGGGGCAGGATAATGAAGAACTGAATCACATTGCCGCCCAATACCACCAGCACATACTTACCTATCGAATCGGCCACAACACCTGCAGACACCTGCGCCGAGAGCTGGGCCGCAAAAGCCAGAATGCCGAGGGGAAGGGTCCAGATGAGACCACGGATAAGCAGGAAAACGAGATCCTGCAAACCCAACAACCCTTTTACCACAACAGCCTTGTTTTCGCTCTCAGGCAATTTCGAGAGACCAATGCCCACAGCGAAGGCCAGCAGCAACAGTGACAACACATTACCTTCGAGGAAGGGCTTGGCGACATTGTTGGGAATGACACTCAGGATGTGGTCGTAATAGGAATGCTGTGGTGCATCAGCGATGGTGCCATCAGCCTGATGAAGTGCTTCGACAGGCAAATTGCCAGGAGCCACCGCCACATACAACAAGGCGCCGATGGCTGCTGCAGCAATCGTCGTCAGCAATGTATATAATAAGGTACGCCCGAAGATTCTTCCCGACCCCTTCGAACCAAAGGTGGCAAAGGTGGTGATTACTGCCAGCACGATTGTCGGCACTGCCAACAATTGGAACAGACGGGTATAGACCGTCGCCACGAAATTCATCACCTCGTCGAGCCAACTGATGCCCAACAATCCCAACAAAGCACCCACGACGAGCGCGCCAATCCATAATATAGTCTTCTTCATATCGGCTGCAAAGTTACCTCTTTTTTATGAAATTAGGGCGCATAGTCCGAAAACTTTGCCACCCTAACCAAGAAAAAGTGAGTACGGTTGTTATTTCTTTGATAATTCGGCCATGATAGTCCAGTGTAACTGATGGTCCGTTTTCCTTTTTAACTGCCTCTCTGCCCAATCATGAATGCGGCTCTTTAATGTACTCCATGCTCCTGCGTCTTCACTGATCAGGTCGACATTAACCTCAGATTTCAGACCAGCCTGCTCAGCCTCGTTGATGGCCTTGATCAATGATCGTTGCAGAATCATTCCTGCAGGAGAGACATCTGTCAAGGCAAAGAACTGTGTAAAGAGATCGTCAGCATAGTCGGAAAGTGTGTATGGATTGTCTGACAAACTCGAAGAAAGAACTACATTCGATGATATCTTCACTAATTCAGCAGACAGGGTGTTGATCATCTTCGCTGATGCCGATTCCGAAAGGGGGAGACATGACAGTAACGGGCTATTATTCAGCCAGTCGGATGTATGCAACTTCGAGGCAGCCCAAAGCATTGCCTCGTGTTGTAGCGAGGAAGGCAATGGTATATTCTGCTGATTTCGTTGCTGATCAATCATATTTATCCTAATCCCTCCTACTTGATGGATAACGCTACGGATCAGAGTCTCGTAATGTTCAACCAGCGACTCGTAAAGCTTTCCTCTCAGGACGGCATTATCGCCACCAGGCAACCATTCTTCAAGATGCGACAGTACATACTGGAGATTCGCGATCGACAAGTCGCCTGTTTTCTGTGGGTCATTACCAAGATCGTAAATAAGCGTCAGAGGGTCGTACTTATTTCCCCACTGCTGACGACCATACCGACAATAGGGATTCTCCAGACTCTTGTCGAGCCTACCCTGAACGAATGCATGATCCTCTTTAACAGACAGGTCATTCGACGTTGGATGATAGATATAGTCAATCAGCATCCTGTCATAGTCGCCCAACAAAGTGGACATCAGGGGTACGTGGTCTGGATTGCCTGGGGGGAGAATGTAATTATAGAAGATATAGTCCATGGTAGAGGCTGTCAATCCATGTTTCTCCACAAAAGAGGCACTAAGTAAGGAGTCTGTCGGGTAAACTGATGAGCCTCCCATGTTGTGAGCTAATCCAAGCGTGTGACCGATCTCGTGTGCTATCGTAAAACGAATCGTTGCCGCCAACTGCTCTTCAGGGAACTTTCCGTTTCTGATAGCTGGGTTGACGTGAGCTGTCTGAACATAGCAGAAACGGCTCATGATCTCTGGCATAGATCCCCACACATAGACAGAGGCACAGAGAACATCGCCTGTCGTGGGATCAACCCAACTGGGACCTTGAGCACCACCCCTATCAGTAGGTATATAACGAATGGTGCTATATTTCAGGTTGTCTTCATCAAAGTCCGGATCGTCTGTTGGATACTCTTTGACGGCTATCACATCCTTGAGACCAATGCGCTCAAAAGCATCATTCCAATCGAGTATTCCCTTGCGCAAAGGTTCCTTCCAGGACTCGGGGAAAGCGTTGTCGATATAAAAAACGATCTGTTTCTGTGGCGAAACGAGTTCACCTCTGGCCCATGCCTCAAAGTCGGAAGGCTCTACACGCCAACGTTCAACATAGTCGATATCCTGAATATAGTCAGAAGCGTCGAAGTCAACCGATTTCTTCTCTGTAGAGAAAAGGCCAATACGAGAATCTCCAAGTCGGGGGCGCATTTTCTGCTCAGGCAATAACAGCAGACTGTTCAAGATCTCTGCGGAACAGTTTTTGGGCAGTTGGCGCTCGGATTGATCGTGGTTGAACGATAAGACTGTACGCACACTCAGATTGTCATCAAATGATTTGCATTCAACAATATGGCTCATATCCTTGTCGAGCGTGACTTTGGCACGTTTAAACCATCTGGAGAATGGCGAGAGGATTTGGTCGGAAAGAAACAGTTTGGTAGCATCGACTGTAACAGTGCCATTCGCATCAGTCGACTTTACAGGCAAAGCCAAGACATAACTATCCATATAATTATCTTTGATGGACTGTATCGAGAGTGTATCTGAAGGATTACCCACTACGGATGTGTTGATACGGCGCAGGTAAACAATATCGCCAGAGCGCTCGAAACGCACATGAAGTGTTGAAGGCCGTGTGCCAACCTCCAACCATTTATAATGATCGGTCTTCGACACACAAGCTGAAAGAAGATATTCTCTATCAAAGCCTGCTGTCGGGATCTCTAACAGGACATTCCCCTCAGAGAGCTTGACTGCAGGAGCGATTCTCCCTGCAAAAGAAGGTATTGCTACTGCCATATAGACAGCAGCAATACCCCAAACAACTAACAATTTATTTAACATACCTGTATGAGTTTTCACGATTTAATACCCAGGATTCTGAGGAAGAAGATTCGGATCGTTGTCGATGGCTGTCTGTGGGACTGGCCATAACAGATTGTGACCATCATCGGCAATATTCATGGTCTCTGAGGCCTGAGGACGGCTTCCGGCAGCTTCTCCAGGCTGATATTTCCTGAAGGAGAGGACTGCCTTACGGCCTGCATCCCCAGAATTGAACCAACGACGTAGGTCATACCAACGTAGTCCCTCACCAAAGAACTCCAAACGACGCTCATGCATGATCTTATCTATGAAATCTTCTGCCGTAATATCTGTACCTGTTGCCAAAGGCTTAAGGCCACGCACTTTCCTGATCTCATTCAGACGTTCTACACCATCGGGATAGCCCTGGGCTTCCGCTGAGATGAGATAGAGTTCTGCTATACGGATAACAGGCCAGGGATCTGCAGCGTTATAACTGGGATATTTCACACAATCCCATGTCTCCACACCATTGGCAAGACGCAAATGACGTACTGTTGCTTTCTTGCGAAGATCCTTGTCGTCAAAGATATTAAAGGCGGTGAGGTCCACATGATTCTCATAACGACCTTGTTCACCATAACCTGCTGAGCCTGCTCCATTTTCACCCTCATAAAGATTCACGATATCAGAGCGCATAAACCAGCCGTCACTACCCGAGTCGCCATTGAGGTTGGTCCACTGAAGAATGATCTCATTCGATGACTTGGCGTGCCAGATATCAGCAAAATTTTCAGCCAGCTGGAATTTACCCGTTGCAATAATCTCCTCTGCCAGTTGATGAGCACGGGCCTTATCCTGCACAGGTGCAGGTGCTGTAAGCAGCGTCCTGGCAAGGAGGGCCTTTGCTGCCACCTTACTGACATAACCACGGTCTGAGAAATCGGGAGCATTGGTAATACCGTACTCAAAATCCGCAACGACCTGCTTCCAGATTTCGATCTCAGGATCACGTCCTACAAGTTTATCAGTCACCTCAAGCAGCAGAGGAGCATCGCCCCAGTGCTGGGCAATCTGGCTATAGAGCCAGCCTCGTATCACCTTAGCCTGTGCCTCTATCTGAACCTGATTAGGTGTTGGGGTGTCAATACCTTCAATGAGGCTGATGAGGTTGTTAGACAACTGCACATACTTATAGAAACTGTTCCAGAGTGAATTGATGTCGCTACTGGTACTTGCTGTCTGACCATTATTATCGATATCAGGCCACCATCCCGGACTCGTCAGATTATCAGCGGCAATGTCGTTGATGGTGAGTTTAATACTCTGGGCTCCGTCATAGACACCAGTAAGTAAGTTCGCATAGTCATCACTGGTGAGGGTTGAGTCGGATACTGACGTCGTAGGAAAATAATCCAGGTTGCAACTGACGAGTGTCAGCGAAACTATTGCTGTGAAAATATTCTTTTTATTCATGATGGGTTCCTCCTATTCTTTAAAAAGTGAGATTAATACCAAAGACATATGAGCGAAGTTGTGGAACGCTTCCTGAGTCGTAGCCGCGATATGTTGTACGGCTTGGGAACATGGTCACCTCCGGGTCAAAGCCGTCATATCCCGTCAGGGTGTACAGATTGTGGGCTGTGGCATAGACTCTCAAACGGCTGATACCTACCTGTTTCGTGATGGCCTTGGGTAACGTATAGCCTATAGAAAGGTTACGAATCTTCAGGTAATCGGCACTCTCCAGATAGCGAGTGGTGTAATTGATGTTATTGTTCTCATAAGCTGAGCCATAAGCCACGGCACGAGGTGTCTCACCACTTGGATTGGTTTCCGTCCAGCGATCATCCCACTCTGAACGAAGAATGCTGAAGCCATTAGCATGTCCACCCTGGTTGGCGACTTTCGTAGCCTTCCATGCTGCATAGAGCTTTGCACCAAGAGAGTACTGAAGGTCGATGCTCAAATCAAAACCGCGATAGCTGAAGTTATTCGAAAACGATCCGAAGATCTTGGGGAATGGAGTGCCACTGATGACACGGTCTTCCGAGTTAATGACACCGTCAGCATTCTTGTCGTAGTATTTTACATCACCAGGGCGTATGCCTTTGTCCCAGAGTTTCTGTCCACCTGGCTGAGCCAATATCTCTTCTTTCGACTGATAGATACCATCGGCTCTGATCAGGAAGAAAGCAGCCATGGGTTCACCTACCTGTAAGACATTACAGAAACCTGTGGTGATATAAGGTTCTTCTCCCTCTGCATTCTTGACAAGTCCTGTCACTTCATTCTTGGCGTAGGTAAAGTTTAAGCGGCTATCCCATTTAAAAGCGCCTGTCAGGTTATGGGTAGTGATACCCACCTCGATACCAGTGTTAGTGATATCACCCACATTAGAGGTCGTGCTGCTATATCCGCTCAACGAGTTGATACTATGTGTCAGCAACAAATCGTGAGTATCTTTCTTATACCAGTCAAAGATCAGTTCTACACGACGGTTAAGCAACACAGCTTCGAAACCTAAATCATATTGCAAGGTCTTCTCCCACGTCAGATCCGGATTGGGTTTGTAAGTAGGAAATGAGTAACCTGAATTTCCGTTATATTTAATGTCACTTGCACTATAGGTCTGATGGTACTCGTAGTTGCCTATTCCTTCCTGATTTCCTGTATATCCGACACTGGCACGTATTTTCAGGTCGCTAATCACTTTGGTCTTGGGGAAGAACTTCTCTTCGGATATCTGCCATCCTGCGGAGGCTGCAGGGAAATAGCCTACACGGTTATCTGGCGAAAATTTTGAAGAGGCATCACTTCGCAACGAAAGTTCCAACAGATACCTATCTTTGTAATTGAGGTTTGCACGAGCAAAGAGCGACTGGAGTGCATTAATCTGCACATACGAACCACCATAAGTGATTTCTCCGGCAGAGTCGATGTAGATAAGTGACGGTGATACAAAGTTGATGCCGTCAACATAAGCATTATCTACTTTTGTCTTTTGATAGCTATAACCAGCAAGTGCCTTTAGTTGCAGACCTCCCCATGAATGACTATAGTCCAGTGTGTGCTCCGCCAGTTGAGTAAACGTAAAGGCTCGTCCATCGACAGTCTCACCGTTCACGCTGGCACCCTGAAGTGAAGTTGAAGGCCAGACCTGCAGCTCATGAAGTATGTTATAATCTCCTCCGAGGTTAATATGGTAGCGCAGCTCAGGCAGAATCTCCAACGAACCTTTCAAGTTTACAATAGCACGGTATTTCTTTGAGTTCTGCGGCTCTTCCTTGATTAACTGAACAGGATTCCTGCGGCTGTTGTTAACATTACCATAGCTGCCATCACTATTGTATACTGCATAGTCAGGTGAAACCAAAAGGGCGTTGATCCATGGGGAGTATATATTGTTATCTCCTGTAGCTCGCTTGGTGTCGGATGAACTCAATGCGATATTGACATCAACGTGAATACGCTTGTTTATCTGATGGCCGATGTTCGAACGTAAGTTGTAGCGCTCATATCCGGTATTGATAATAGCACCTTCCTGTTTGTAATAGCCGCCAGAAGCATAGAATTGTGTACGCTCGTTTCCTCCTGATACAGTCAGCTGGTGGTTCGTTTGCAAACCATTCTGTGTAATCTCTTTCAACCAATCAGTGTCAGCACCTAGCACGGCTGCAGAAACATGCTGCTTGTATGTGGCATCGGAAGGCGAAAGTCCGAGCGAAGTGTTGTAATTATCAACAGCTTCATTACGGGCTGCCACATATTCAGAAGCATTCAGGAAGTCCAGTTTATGGGCAATATTCTGTATGCCTATATAGGAATCGAGTGTCACTTGCGTTCTGCCCCGACTACCTTTTTTGGTCGTGATCAGGATAACGCCATTGGATGCACGGGAACCGTAAAGAGCTGCTGCAGAGGCATCTTTCAGAACCTCGATACTTGCAATGTCATTAGGGTTGATGTCAACAATACCACTTAACGAATTGCCTTGGTAACCACCAATGTCAGAGAGGTCGGTACTTACCACCGGTAGTCCATCCACCACATATAAAGGTTCATTGCCAGCCGAGATACTGCTCGTTCCACGTACATTGATACTCACTGCACCACCAGGAGCACCCGTGGCTTGTGTTACCTGAACACCGCTGAGTTTTCCCTCAAGCGACTGTTCCAGACTTGTAACAGGATTCTTCAGGAGTTCTTTACCGTCGACACTACTGACGGCACCAGTCAACTCACGACGTTTCTGTGAACCATAGGCCACAACGACAACCTCATTAAGTGAGAAACGTTCTGTACGGAGAACGACGGTTCCCACATCATTAGTCTGTTCGTAGATGTCAAGGTTATACGGGTCATAACCCACATAGTTGATATTCAGTTGTATAGGGTATTTCACGTTTTCCCCTATATTCAAATGAAATTTTCCATCAACATCAGTCGTAACTGCGGTTTTGTCATTACCATATTGTTTTACCACCACACCAATGAGTGGTTCTTGGTCGGAATTAACCACCGTTCCTTCGATGGTCTGAGCCTTGAGTCCTATTGTCAGGACCAGGAGGCTGCCTACTAAAAATAATACTTTCTTTCTCATAATCATGCTACTATTTAGTTCTTGCTCCAGTTTACAATTCTCTATTTTATTCTTTAATGGCAAGCAGCCCGTAGTCATTTAGCTGATCTCTACCCTTTGTCAAAATCCAGTTGATGAACTTTCTTACCTCTTCATTATTTCCATTGATAATAAAAGCGACCCTTCCTGTTGGCAAATCACCAGATGGATATTGCTGCAATAACGTGAGGAAATCGTCAAGCGATACTCTGGCAGCAATGCCGTCCTCCAGCTCTTTGCTAAGATCAAGTCTCACTAAACTGATGTTATCCTTCAGCTGACGGCTATCAAGATCATAGAGATTGGACAACGCATTGAACGATACACCCTCAGGGTCTTTTGCAATGGCATTATACAAGAAGGCATCGTCACCAGAAATCCTGCGACCCCTTAGATGGAATACATTTTCCTGATAGAACTGAGCAAATGGCGTGGAGACCGAAGCTCCATTATTGGCACTATAGACTGTCAACTGCCTTATTTGCTTCTCTTGTTTGGTCAACTCACTATTGTCGATATAGCTGTCATGCTCAAAGAAGAGGTCACGTAGGCGTCGCCCGTTGAGCTTCTTGCTGTTGAGTACCTGTTCTGCCTTTGAACCACGCTGTGTAAACGGGAGTATGGGATACTCAGCAAAATAAACGACATGATCGTCATCATTGATCTCCGGATTGTAGGGCATCACACTTAATTCGGCATCTTTAGAACACCCACAACCATTCAGTATCTTGAAACTGACGTTTGGTTCAACTTTTGCATAGTCGCTCACCCACTTCTCCACCAATGGTCTTACGAACCTTGGACTACTGATATTATGCGTTTGCGCCTGTAATACTGTCGATAATAACGACAAGAAGAAAACAATCTTTACCTTTCTTTTCATATATAAAACTTTTTAATAATAATTCTGGGTGCAAAGGTACGGCGTTCTTACCACGTACACAATACTGATTTTGGGGTAAAGTACATCCCATGTGTATGGTATTCGGACATAACAAAAGGGCTCCAAACTCTCCTCCCGTGAGTCCGAAGCCCTTCTCGTAATATGGCTAAGAGTCTACTGTTTCTTATCCTCTTTCTTAGAACAACAGCTACATCCCTTCTTCTCGGGGGCTTTTGCTCCTTCATTACTTGCGACTTCGTCTGTACTCTTCTTTTTGCTACCACACTTACAGCCACCGCTTCCACAGCAACCACCTTTCTTCTCGCCCTCAACGGCCTTGGCTTGTGTAGCATCGGGAGTAGCAACAGTAGCCACATAGTCGATCTTCTTAAATCCAGCGATGATCTTGTCAACATCCGTCTGATCAGCATCGTAGGTAATGGTAACAGTCTTGTCTTTGAGGTTCGTCTGGATATCCTTGATACCCTTCTCAAAGCGGATGTTTGACTTGATCTTGTTCTCACAACTGCCGCAATGCATTTCCGGAGCAGTGTTCAACACGACGGTCTTGATGTCCTTTGCGCTACAAACGGCTGCAACTGCCAGCGCGATGAATAATACTTTTGTTCTCATAATTGTAATGGTTTTAAAATTTGACATGATTTATATTTTGTTCCAATTTAGTCTAACACCTATATAATATACCGCACCATGTACGGGTCCCCAAATCATTGTTGAGTCGAAATTCGGTCCCCAGGGGTGTGCTGCATCAATGATAGGATTCTTTTGTTTGAAATTTGTTATGTTCTCTCCTCCGGCATAGATACTCCAATAACGGAAGAATCGAGTTACCTGAGCACTTAATTGTTCATAACCTTTATATCGACTATCCCAAGAAGGAAGGCCTTCTTCTGTTGTATAGGGATCGGGCAGACGACCGCCACCATTCAACTGCAACGTAACATCAAACTGCCATAGCCCAAGCCCGGGCTTATATTGGGCCGTCAATAGTCCTTTATACTTATTGGTTAGAGGTTTCTCTCTGAGTACACCTCCATAGGTCGACTTCACATTGGTTCGACGATAAGTGGCTGTAAGCGTAAATCCTTTGAAGAACGGATATGTTGCCTCTAACTGGTAGGTATGAGAATAGCTTTTTCCATGAAGATTTGTGAAATGTACGGCATGAGGATCACTGTCGAGATCAACCAGCAGTTGGTGCTGGAAGTCAGTATAGTAATACTCGCCATTCAGTTCCAATGTCTTTTCACCGATGGGTATTCTCAGGGCTGCGCTCACACCGTAGTTCCAGGCTTCTTCTTGATCCAGATCGGAGTCTATGATAATGTTGCGTGAACTTGCCAGATAGAAATTGTTCTCTGCCAATACATGATTGGTACGATAGCCTTTCCCGATAGAACCACGGAATGTGACGATTTCACTGGGTGAGTACTTCAAATGCATACGGGGCGTTACAAAGCCACCATAGATATTACTATGGTCCCAACGCAATCCACCCATTATCGTCAGTTTCTCACCGAGTTTATAGGTGTATTGAGCATATACTCCTGGGGTATTTTCCTCTTCCCTGATTTTCTCGATATATAACTGGTCGTAATAATCATGATTTAGGCTGACACCAGTTGAAATACTATGATGCTCATTGAAGTCGGTCTCGAACATCAGCGAGGCATAGCCATTACGCTGGTCTACCTTATACTGTTTAAGTCCATATAAGGCATCCTCATGATGAAGTGAACCAGAAAGAATCAGGGCAATATTCGTTGCCTTTTCTTTGTCGAAGATATAGGCATTCTTCGTAAATGCCTCATAGCGCTCGTTGGTGATATCAATCAGATAGGGATTGGAATTACTCATGGCATGATGACCCACTTGTCCACCCTCACGGTGTTCTTTCAACCCTTTAACCGAAGCCTGGAATACATAGTGGTCACCCATCCACGCCCAACGGCTCTGCAATGAACCTTGTTTCACTTTGGGCAAGTCGGCAAAACCGTCACCATTATCATCATGAGCCTTGTCAAGTATCTCAAAATGTCCTAAGAGAGCAGTACGCCATCGTTTGGAGAGATGGAGGTTTGCACCAATATTGGCCTCAAACTTTTCCTTTGAATTAAAATAAAGGTTTGCATCAGCAAAGGGAGTTGCCTGAGGTTTCTTGAACTCTACATTGATCTGACCCGTTATCGACTCGTAGCCGTTCTTCACTGACGAGGCACCCTTCGACACCTGAATGCTCTGCATCCACGGACCTGGAATGTAACCCAGCGAATAAGGTGCTGCTGCACCACGATAATTGGGGATGTTCTCTGTAAGCATCTGCACGTAGGTACCGCTTAGTCCGAGCAGTTTGATCTGCTGCGCTCCAGTAGCGGCGTCGGCATAGTTGACGTCAACGGAGGGGTTCGTGGTAAAACTCTCGCCAAGGTTGCAGCAGGCAGCTCTCATCAGCTCCGAAGAGCTGATGATGTCTGCGTTAGCCAATCCAGAAGTCTTTGCACGAAGTCGCTGCTTGGAGACTACCTTCACCTCACTAAGCTGTTTCCCGTCAATGGGTTCGTTAGTGAGAGTGTCAGTATTCTCTTGGGCTATGGCATGAGTTGTCATAGCTTGTAGCAGAACCATACCTATTATTTTATTATCAATAATCATCTTTTCTTCTTTTTACCTTAATAAGCTTTGTACGGTGCAAAGGTACGGCGATTTCTGCATACTCACAATAACCTGTATATGTCATTTGCATACCACAAACATGGTATTTCGCTCAAATCAGAACCGGAATCCGAAGTTGATTTGTGCATCAGCCTCCCTGTTGTTTATCTCTGTATCAGCATTGTTTCTATAAAG
>JAEEGK010019780.1_pt1 | contig 14396 bp, 14 predicted proteins | sample 8958771 | NCBI WGS metagenome assembly JAEEGK01 (sample SAMN16246547, study PRJNA631951) | gut metagenome | biome: gut microbiome; feature: rumen; material: SC-attached | host: Bos | place: Iran: Karaj | collected 2018-10
CTCGATGGATCGGCACGTCATGCACCGCTGCTTGCCGTGGAAATAGAGTATCTCAACGAAGTCATTCACTTGCCCCGACTGCGCTTTGGCGGTCACAGCGTTTGATTTCTCACCACAGGCCAGCAATATGAAACTGACCATCATTAAAACTAATGTTCTTTTCATTTTAAGTTACATTTATTGTTTGTTGTTTGTAGAACTACGAACATATAATATACAACAATCCCCTATATGATATAATTACATCGTTTATAAATTATAGAATTACTTACTGCAACCGCAGTCGGATTTCGTCATTTCTTGACTGAAGAACTCTTGAAAGAGCATCTTGGCCAGCATCCAGTTGTCGCGGTTGATGCAATATCTCACCTTCGGCATTTCGATGGTTCCTTGTATAAGTCCTGCATCCTTCAGTTCAGTCAGATGCTGTGAGACTGTAGCTTTGGCAATGGGCAGTTCTTCGTGTATATCACCAAAATAGCATTGTTCCTGCTTCGCTAGAAACTGCATAATAGCAATACGTGCCGGATGCCCCAAAGCTTTGGCAAATCGGGCAATCCGCTCCTGTTTCTCTGTATATACTTTCTTGTTCTCCATACTGAAATGTCTAAATTTGTTCGCAAAGTTACGAACAATAATTCGAATATGCAAACATTTGTTCGTAAATTTACGAATGATTAACATGATTTTTCAACAAACTAATATTTTTGCTCGAAAAAGGATGAAATAACTTTATGTCATTTCAATAAAGTAAGCAATTTAAAAAAAACTGCATCTTTGTTTATACACCAATAATTATCTTATCACTCCAATAATCTCTGACACAACCGAACCTGTTTCTTGTCGAGATTCGTAATCCTTATCTGAACCTTGGTCGGACGTTCTATCTCGTCAGACAAAGATGAAAGTAGTTTCGTTACAACCTGTTCAACATTTGTGAATCCCGAGTCTTCAATTACTGATATACACTCACCGCCGATGAATGCCTCTCCGCGGATAAGATTGTACTTCGACATCCTCTCAAATGATTTGCCAGAATCTTCATGATTGTTGATATCCTCATTACTGAAGAAAATATAGTCTATGACTTTCTCATTCAATTCCCATGCAGGTGAGTAATCTATCTTTGTATATACTCTTGCCATTTTATATGTCGAGTGATTGAGAGCAAAGTCGATGTCACCAAGCGATGCACCGCATCCATTCTGTGCTATCGTTGCCCATGAATGCCGGAAGGAATACAGACTGGCATGGAAGTCTGGAGAGACTTTCTTACAGATTTGGCTGATACCTGCGTTCACATTGGCATTGAATGAGTCTGATGTGCTTAGGCGGTCTTGAAAGTCAAACAGCCAGGGAGATTCCATATCTTTGGACAAGTACTTCTCGAATGTGGGCTTTATAAATTGTGGCACCCTTATCTCAAAGTATGCATTATCTGAACGGGATTTACTTGTTTTTCTTCTGTTATAGTGGAAGATGCCATTGTGATACTGACTCTTCTTCGCAAAGAATAAATCAATGCTATTGATACCACACATGCAGAAACTTATCAGCGCAACATCCTGCCCAAGTTCCTGAAGAGGATGCGTAAATCTACTGAAGTCGGGAACAACGGCGAAGAACCTGCGAAGCATATTGGGGCTTATTGCTCTCTTGTTTGGTGTATCTTCCTTGGGGATTGTAATCTTGGGCCAAGGGTTTGTGATTAACTGAATACCTCTTTCTTCATCGTTGTATTCCAACATAGCAGCTTTGTGAATCTGTCTGATGTTGATTGGGTATTTGTTTTTAGACCTTGCCGTCTGGGAAAGAGAGTCTATCCATCGGGAAAGGAATGAGTAAGTCAACTGTGAGAACATGATTTCATCACCACCTGCAAATTTCTCCAAACTATAAAGTGCCCACTTGTAATCACGTGAAGTCCTTTCCTGGCCTCTAGCTTTCATCTTCTCTATATGCTTACGAGCGTACATTGAGAACGATATACCATCTTTCCCTTTCTGAATATAGTCCACAATTTCCTTAACCGTCCAGTCTTGTGTGTCAATCCTATTCAGAGTGTTGTAGTACTGATCAATCAATTTTGAGGTTTGTTGAATAACATAAGGATCTATAATATCCTTTTTGTTCCGACTCAGCCCCTTATCGTTAACCATCCATGATGTTCTCAGATAAGAGACTTTACGATTGTGGGCAAAACGTATGTACACGACATACATACCATCTTTCCTTTTTGATTTTACAGTAGCTTTTAATGTTGCCATATTAAGTTTATATTATATGATTACACGCAATAGTGCGCATTCATATAATATAATTCAGACTCTGGAAGACATTCTCTATTTAACAACAAATTTGGTATAATGTTACCTATTGACACATAGAAGAGAATAACCAGCAAAGGTACATCTGGTACATATCAGCATTATAATATTGGTTTCAAAAAATGTACTCAGATTTTTGGTAAACAGGCTAAATTTTTGGTAAACAAATTTGATGCAGAACTTCCTATTGGCACACAGAAGAGCATTTTACAATTTTTCAACTACCTATATATCAGTGGTTTACATATTTAAAAAGTGTTGACCAGAAAAACACGTTTTCTCAAGAGAAGCAAAAATGCAAGTGCTTTATTTTCAAGCACTTGCATTTTTAAGTATCTCAAAATTATGAAAATTATTCACATTCGAGAGCGCCCTGCGCGGCAGCAAGACGTGCGATTGGCACGCGGAATGGAGAACAAGATGCGTAGTTCATGCCTACCTTGGCGCAGAACTTAACTGATGATGGTTCACCTCCGTGTTCGCCACAGATACCTGTGCGCAAGCCTGGACGAACTGCGCGACCCTTCTCTACAGCCATCTTGATAAGCTGTCCGACACCGTTCTGGTCGAGTACCTGGAATGGGTCAACCTTCAGAATCTTCTTCTCAAGATAAACTGGGAGGAATGATGCGATATCGTCGCGTGAGTAACCGAATGTCATCTGAGTGAGGTCGTTTGTACCGAATGAGAAGTACTCAGCTTCCTTAGCAATCTTATCTGCTGTGAGGGCTGCACGTGGAATCTCAATCATTGTACCGATTTCGAATGGAATTTCAACACCTTCCTCAGCGAATACTTCCTTAGCAACCTTCTGGATGATTTCCTTCTGTTGCTTGAGCTCGTAGAGGATACCGATGAGTGGAACCATAATTTCTGGATGTGGGTCGAAACCTTCCTTCTTCAACTGGCAAGCTGCACCGAGGATGGCACGAGTCTGCATAGCTGTGATTTCAGGGAATGTGATACCCAGACGGCAACCACGATGACCGAGCATTGGGTTGTTTTCAGCAAGAGAAGCTACACGCTGCTGGATAACCTTGATGTCAACGCCCATAGCCTTAGCCATTTCCTGCTGACCCTTCAGATCGTGTGGTACGAACTCGTGGAGTGGTGGGTCGAGCAGACGGATGTTCACGTGGAGTCCGTCCATAGCCTTCAGAATTCCGTAGAAGTCTGCCTTCTGGTATGGAAGGAGTTTTGCAAGAGCCTTCTCACGACCTTCAACTGTGTCGGAGAGAATCATCTCACGCATAGCTACTATCTTCTGGTCGTCGAAGAACATGTGTTCAGTACGTGTAAGACCAATACCCTTAGCACCGAATGCGCGAGCAACCTCTGCATCGTGTGGAGTATCTGCATTTGTACGAACCTGCAGTTTTGTATATTTGTCGCAAAGATCCATGAGAGCCTTGAAGTCGCCTGAGAGTTCTGCAGCCTTTGTAGGAACTTCGCCTGCATAAACCTGACCTGTAGAACCGTTCAGAGAGATGAAGTCTCCTTCCTTGTAAACAGTGCCTTCAATTTCTACTGTCTTAGCCTTGTAGTCAACAGCAATAGCGCCTGCACCAGATACGCAGCACTTACCCATACCACGAGCAACAACGGCTGCGTGAGATGTCATACCGCCACGAGCTGTGAGGATACCTTCTGCTGAAGCCATACCTGCGAGGTCTTCAGGACTTGTTTCGATACGAACCATGATAACCTTGTGGCCGTTTGCGTGCCATTCCTGTGCGTCGTCTGCGTGGAATACAATCTGACCGCAAGCAGCACCTGGAGAAGCTGGCAGACCCTGAGTGATTACCTTTGCCTTCTTCAGAGCATCCTTATCGAATACTGGGTGGAGGAGTTCGTCGAGCTTCTGAGGTTCGCAGCGCATGATAGCAGTCTTTTCGTCGATGAGTCCTTCGCGTACGAGGTCCATAGCAATTTTAACCATTGCAGTACCTGTGCGCTTACCGTTACGAGTCTGGAGGAACCAGAGTTTTCCTTCCTGTACGGTGAACTCCATATCCTGCATATCCTTGTAGTGCTTTTCGAGCTTGTCCTGGATAGAGTTCAGTTCTGCATAGAGAGCTGGCATAGCCTCTTCCATTGATGGGTATTTAGCAGCACGATCTGCTTCAGAAATGCCTGCACGCTCAGCCCAACGCTGTGAACCGATCTTAGTGATCTGCTGTGGAGTACGGATACCAGCCACAACGTCTTCACCCTGTGCGTTGATAAGGTACTCACCGTTGAAGAGGTTTTCACCGTTACCTGCGTCGCGTGAGAAGCAAACACCTGTAGCAGATGTGTCACCCATGTTACCGAATACCATTGCCATAACAGAAACGGCTGTTCCCCATTCATCTGGAATACCTTCCATCTTACGGTAGAGGATAGCGCGCTCGTTCATCCAGCTGCGGAATACTGCGCAGATAGCACCCCAAAGTTGTACGATTGGGTCAGTTGGGAATTCCTGTCCTGTGCGCTCCTTGATAGCAGCCTTGAAAAGCTTAACGAGTTTCTTCAGAGAGTCAACTGAAAGGTCTTTATCCAGAGTAACACCCTGTTCTTCCTTAACCTTCTCGATGATTTCCTCGAATGGGTCGATATCTTCCTTGTTTACTGGCTTAAGACCCATAACTACGTCTCCGTACATCTGTACGAAACGGCGGTATGAGTCGTAAACGAAGTGTGGGTTGTTAGTCTTCTGAACCATACCCTCAGCTACTTCGTCATTCAGACCGAGGTTGAGGATTGTATCCATCATACCAGGCATTGATGCACGTGCACCAGAACGAACGCTGACGAGCAGTGGGTTCTTAACATCACCGAACTTACAGTTCATCAGTGCTTCAGTGTGCTTAACTGCTGCATTTACTTCGTCCTGCAGGAGTTCCTTGATTTTGTCTTCTCCTACTTCGTAGTACTCGTTACAACAGTCAGTTGTGATTGTAAAACCTGGAGGCACTGGTACACCGATGAGGTTCATTTCAGCAAGGTTAGCTCCCTTGCCACCAAGTGCTTCTCGCATTGAAGCGTTACCTTCAGCCTGTCCGTTACCGAAGGTGTAAACTCTTTTTTGAGCCATAATCTAATAATTGTTTTTAATAAGGTTATTTATAAAATGATTCTGTCGAGAAAATGATAGATTTGAAATCCGTTGACAAAAGTAGCTTTTTTAATTGTATATTCCAAATTGTTAAATGAAAAAAGTGCAAAAATAGCATTTTTTACCATTTTTGCACAATTTTCTTATTTCCCTATAAGCTTAAGCATAGCTTTTGCGTCATCGTCTCCACTCTTCGCATCTTTCTTGATGTCGGCAAGGATATCCTTCCCGTGCTCTTTGTCATTCACTGCCTTCAGAAGCAGTTCTTTTGCCTTTGCTTTATCCTCTCTCACACCTTTGGCTTCCATGTAGCATTTAGCCAGACGGTACTGCGATTTTGCATGTCCCTGTGCTGCCGCTTTTTCATACCAGTACACAGCTCTTGCATGATCCTTTGGTACGCCATATCCCTTCTGGTAGATGCGTCCCATGCGATACTGCGCCTTCTTGTGTCCTTGTTCTGCTGCAGGCTTCAGTTTTGCTATTGCTTCGGTATATTTCTCCTTGTCGTAGAGAATTTTACCTTCTTTATACAATTTTTCGGCATTTTGTGCCATCGCTGCCAAACTCAGCATTACAGTCAGCAGCAGGGTTGTGATTCTTTTCATGTTATTATTAGTTTTCGTTTTGGTTTTGGTTATCGTTTTGGTTTTCGTTTTCGTTCAAAATCTTCTTTGCTCGTTCCAGGTCTTTTTCGTAAACGAAGACATCCACACCTGTGAAGGCTGAGATGAGTCCGCCGTACAGATTTGTCATATTCTCATTATGCAGAGCTGACGGAATACCCTCCGCCTCCAGCGCTGTTTTCAGCACATGAGCCTCGAACGATGTGTTGCAGGTCGTGAGTCTTACGGTCATCATTTTCTTCGTTTCTTTTTAGTTTAGAACGCAAATGTAGGAAAAATGTTTTAAATAAAATGTAAAAGTATCTGAAAATATATTCGTATCTTCGCGGCAAAATATTCAGAATCGTTATGATAAAGGACCTAAACAAAGTTGCGATAATTGCCGGCGAGCATCGTGTAAGTTTTTCTGAGATGCTTGCTCGTGTTCAGTCTTTCGTTGATGCTGTAAAGCAGAGTAGGGGTACGAAAACCATCATTTTCAGTGAGAACCGTGAAGGTTGGATTTATGCTCTTTATGCTACGTGGGTTGCTGGCGGTATTCCTGTTCCGGTTGATGTTATGTCAACGGTAAGTGACGTAGAGTATATTCTTCGTGACTGCACTCCTGAGTATGTGTGGGCATCGAAGAAGAAAGTTGACGTGATGCGTAAGGCTATCCAGCAGAGTGGTCTGAATATTCGCATGTTGATAATCGATGATTACGAAACTGCTCCTGTCTCTTCTCTTGTTGAAGATATGTCAAGTCCGCTTGTAAAGGGTTTTGATACACTTTATTATCAGAACGCTGACGATATGGGACTTATCGTTTATACATCGGGTACGACAGGAACTCCGAAGGGCGTTATGCTGAGTTTCGTCAATATGTTGGCAAATGTGCGTGCTGTGTCGGAGGAAGTTCCAATATATGGTCCTGAGGTGCGCAGTCTTGTGCTCTTGCCTCTTCATCATATCTTGCCGCTTATGGGTTCTGTTATAGCCCCAATGATCAACGGTGCTGGTGTCACAATCAGTCCGTCGATGACTGGTCCCGATATTATGGCAACACTCCAGAACGGTGATGTACATATTATAATAGGTGTACCTCGTCTTTGGCAAACAATCTATAATGGTGTTAAGGCAAAGATAGACAGTTCACCTATCGCTCGTCTGCTTTTCTGGGTATGTAAGAAAGCTGATAACCCAGCGCTGTCCCGTAAGGTTTTCAAAGCTGTACATCAGAAACTTGGTGGCCATTTGCAGTTCTGTGTCAATGGTGGTGCTGCTTTGCCAAAAGATGTCGCCGAGGGTATGAAGGTTCTTGGTCTCGACCTGCTTGACGGTTATGGTATGACAGAGATGGCACCTATGATTTCCTTTACCCGTCCGGGCGAACTTGTTCCGGGTAGTGTTGGTAAGGCAATGCCTTCAGTAAAAGTAAAATATGTAAATGGAGAACTCTGTGCCAAAGGCCCTAACCTTATGATGGGCTACTACAATAGACCTGAGGAAACAGCCGCAGTAATTGATTCTGAGGGCTATATTCACACGGGTGACGTTGCTCACGCAGATGCCGAAGGACACATATTTATCACAGGTCGTACGAAGGAGATTATCGTGCTTTCAAACGGAAAGAATATCAATCCCGTCGAGATAGAATATAAGATTGAGGGTTATGAAGATATGGTGAAGGAAGTTGGAGTTTGCCAGGATGGCGACCGCCTTTGTGCTATCATCGTGCCAAACGAATTGTGGGCTCGCGATAAGTCTGACGACGAACTGGAACTACAGCTCAAGCGCGAGGTAATCGAACCTTATAACCAGTCTACTGAGTCCTATAAGCGTGTTCTAAGTGTTTATATCTATCATGGAGAACTGCCTCGCACTCGTATGGAGAAACTGCAGCGATACAAATTGCCGCAACTCCTGCAGTCTGGTGCTCATTCTGCTCCAAAACAAACTGATGCTGTAGAACCTACTTTCGAAGAATATCGCATCATAAAGAAGTTTATAGAGGAAGAAAAACGTATTGCAGTTCATGCAACAGATAGTCTTGACACAGACTTGGCTCTCGACTCACTTGATATGGTTGGTCTGCAGGCATTTATTGAAATAACTTTCGGACTGAAGATGAATTCCGAGCGCATTTCAACCTTCAAGACTGTTGGTCAATTGGCTGAGTATGTAAGTGATTACAAGACTCGTGTTGAAGTGGATCGTATTGACTGGGCAGCTATTCTCAACGAAGACACTTCATCTGCTCGTCTGCCAAAGACTTGGGCAAGTGCCAATGCTATTGTTTCTACTGCCCGAATGCTCAGCAAATCTTATTTCTCGCTGCAGGGTAGTGGTATGGAGAATATTCCTGACGGACCATACATCATGGCTGCAAACCACCAGAGCTACTTTGATGGAATGTTTATCACGTCGTTCCTTACTCGCAATCAGGTGAACAATTCTTTCTTCTATGCTAAACAAGATCATGTACGCAGCGGCTTTGCTCGTTTTATGGCAAGTCACCACAACGTAATCGTGCTCGACCTTAACAACCTGAAGGAAAGCATCCAGATGCTTGGTGAGGCTTTGAAACGCGGACATAACGTCATAATCTTCCCTGAGGGAACCCGAACAGTCACAGGTAAGTTGGGTAATTTCAAGAAGATGTTTGCTATCCTCAGCAAGGAACTTAACGTGCCAATCGTGCCCGTTGCCATCAACGGAGCCTATGCTGTAATGCCAAAGGGCAGTAAGATGCCTAAACGTGGAAAGGTGACTGTAGAGTTCCTGAAACCAATACAGCCGCAGACTACCGACACGTACGACTCACTCGCCGACAAGGTTCGCGATACTATCGCGGCAGTCCTCCATTAACCATTTTGGAGTCGATGTGGCTCCGCAGATTCCGACCGACTCAATATCTTTAAACCATTCGGGGTTTATCTCGGTGGGGTTGTCAATAAGATGAGAATTACTGTTTACGGCAAGGCACTCGCCAAAGAGTACTTTGCCGTTACTGCTTTTTTTACCGCATACGAAAAGAATGAGGTCGTGTTTTGCGGCAAACGAACGGATGTTCGGAATGCGGTTAGCAACCTGTCTGCAGATAGTGTCGAAGTAGTGAAACTCTGCTGGCTGCTGTATGTGTTTTTCTATGTAACTGACTATCGAACGAAAGCCCTCAAGTGACTTTGTTGTTTGAGAATACAGTTGTATATCTTTATTGAAATCCAGTCGTTTAACGTCGTTTATATTTTCTATTACTATAGCTCTGCCTTCAGTTTGTCCTACCAGTCCTATAACTTCAGCATGACCAGGTTTTCCGTAGATTACAATCTGGCGTTTATGTTGCGGGTCGGAGTCGTAGTCTGCCTTGATGCGTCGTTGCAGATTCAGTACCACAGGACATGTAGCATCAATCAGTCGTATGTTCTGCTTCTGTGCTGTGTCGTAAGTCTGTGGTGGTTCACCATGCGCCCTCAGCAACATCTTCGTATCTTTCAGGGCAGAGAGGTTGGAGTGTTCTACTGTTACCAGTCCCAGCTGGCGCAAACGTTCGCACTCCCTTCCGTTGTGTACTATATCGCCCAGGCAATAGAGCGAACCGCCTTGTTGCAGTTCCTCCTCGGCTTTTCTGATTGCGGTTGTCACACCAAAGCAGAAACCTGATCCTGAGTCGATTTCTATCTTCATTTGGAAGTCCCTTTCTTAATTTTCTCCGTTCTGGGTGGTCTTCTTTCTGAATTGTTCCAAAAGCCATTGGCTCTGTTCTTCGCGAGTCAGATGACTATTGTCTAGCAAAAGAGCATCGTCAGCCTTCTTCAGCGGACTCACCTCGCGGTGCGAGTCTATATAGTCGCGGTCCTGCACGTTCTTCAGAATCTCCTCAAATACAGGCATTGGAGCATTCTTGTCTGCCTCGGCCTTCTCCTTCAATTCGTCGAAACGGCGTTGTGCTCTCACTTCAGCCGATGCAGTAACGAAAATTTTCAGTTCTGCGTTAGGGAAAACAGCAGTACCTATGTCGCGACCGTCCATCACGATACCTCCGTCTTTACCCATAGCCTTCTGTTGTTCGGTCAGGAACTTACGCACAAAGGGTAGGGCAGCCACCGGACTCACGTTGTTCGATACCTCCATTTGTCTTATCTCGTCCTCCACCAGTTCTCCGCACAGATATGTGTCGGGACGTCCCTTTTCAGCATTGAACTTAAACGACACACTTACTTTGCCGGCATCGATGTCGTTCTTCAGTCCTGCCTCGTCAATCTTGCCGTCCTTCAGCAGTCCGTTTCTTAGTGCGTACAGAGTTACAGCCCTGTACATCGCACCAGTATCTACATACACATATCCTATTTCTTTTGCCAATTGTTTAGCCATCGTGCTTTTTCCGCACGACGAATGCCCATCAATTGCAATTACGATTTTACCCATTCCTTTTCCTTTGTTATTGTTTAGTTTGTCGATGTTTCACATCGACATAGTCTAAAAGCTATAGCTTAAATTGCCCATAATCGAGCTGGCTCCGATATGCCATTTGCCGTAGGCGACGCCCACTTTCAACTTCTTGATATTTATACCGAAACCGATGTTCCATCCTGCCCAGTGGGAGGAGTCGAGCACCTTCATTTCGTGACTTCTGCGTACATTATATCCCAGTGCTATCCATACGTTTTGTGTCGGTAGCACGTCCACGCCGAAGATGAAATGCTGTATGAAATTCAGGTTTTTCCAATGTGTGATGTCATCCATCGTCACACTGAATCGGATTGGTGCGTTGGCGAGTTCCTGTGTGAAACCAAGACAGAGGTCGAACGGCAGTTTTTCGTGTTTGTCATGAAAAGCCTTAAGTTGTCCTCCCAAGTTGCGGGCTACAATCGACAGTGAAGTATGTGCGTTGGCACTCAGGTAGTTAAGTCCCAAGTCCACACCCATAGCAAAAGCGTTGTAGCTGGCATAATTAGAAAACATGAACTTTGCGGTTACACCACCACTTATGCGGTCGGTCAGCAAATAAGCAAACGAGCCCTGTACGGAAACATCCGATGCCGACAGGTCGCCTATTTCCGTGCCTGTCTCGTCCGTTTCCTTCATTTTGCCATATGAAAAGTACTGCACGTTGGCACTCCACACTCCGCGTTGTCCGGCGTTTTGAGCCCATGCAGCACTCAGTTTTGTTGTCTTTGCTACAAACGAAGTGAATCCCAGTCCAAGTGATTTGTTCGATACATTAGTCAGAAGGGCTGGGTTTTCAAACACCAGCGAGATGTCGTCCTCGGGCAGGGTTGCATTTAAACCTCCAAGTGCTGCAGAATGCACCGACACGGGTATCGACAGATACTCGTATCCCATTGTGCCGTTCTGAGCCTGTAAGGCATGACTCCAAGTAAGAGTCATGAACGCGACCAATATGCCCTTCCGACTTCTGCGCATCGTTTATTCTTGTCCTTTCATTTCTGAGAAATACTCATCGAGCAGACGTTTTGCAGCCACAAACGAAGTAATCTTGCCGCCTAGCACTTCTGCCTCCATATCCTCCGTCATATCTTTTATCTTCTTATTGAAATAGAAACTGTTGCGCAGTTGTTCGTTGATGCTCTCATACATCCAGTATTTCGACTGTTCGTTTCTCTTATATTGGAAATAACCGCTTGCCTTTACCTTGTCGATGTAGTCGAAAATCATATCGAGTACACCGTCGATACCCAGTTCGTAAAAACCGCTATAACACCTCACTTCAGGCATCACACCGCTCTCTGGCATTGGGAACAGATGTAGGGCGTTGCGGAAATGACTTGCTGCCAGTTCTGCTTTCTCCACATTCTCTCCGTCGGCTTTGTTTATCACTATGCCGTCGGCAATCTCCATGATACCGCGTTTGATACCTTGCAGTTCGTCGCCAGTGCCAGCCAACTGGATGAGCAGGAAGTAATCAACCATCGAGTGACAAGCTGTCTCGCTCTGTCCCACACCAACAGTCTCTACGAATATGTTGTTATATCCGGCTGCTTCGCAAAGGATGATGCTCTCGCGGGTTTTGCGAGCCACACCTCCCAGACTGCCTGCCGTTGGCGAAGGGCGAATGAACGACTTAGGATGCACCGCCAGTTTCTCCATGCGGGTCTTGTCGCCTAAGATACTTCCCTTGGTCTTTTCCGACGAGGGATCGATGGCAAGTACGGCCAGTTTGCCGCCATCGCGTTCCAGCAGGTGAACACCAAACGTGTCTATCGACGTACTCTTTCCGGCACCGGGCACACCGCTGATGCCTATCCTCACCGAATTGCCGGAGTAGGGCAGGCAACCCTCGATAACCTTTTGTGCCAGAGCCTGATGGTCGGGATGAACACTCTCAATCAAGGTGATAGCCTGTCCCAACATCGATACGTCGCCAGCCAAAATACCGTCGATATATTCCTGCGGTTCAAACAACTTATGACGTCGTTTGCGCATCTGATTGAGGTACGGATTGATGCTTCCAGGCTGTGCCACACCGGCATTCACCTGAAGTCCAGCATATTCCGAGTTGTTCTCTACATGTTCCATCCTGCTGTTTTTTATATAAACGTGAAAAACTGAATTTTCGTATTTATCCCCTGCTCAAAACTTACAATTTTCAATTTTCAACTTTCAATTTTCAACTTTCAACTTTCAATACTGTTCCTTTTCGTTCGGGAAGTCGCAACTCTTCACATCCTCAACATATCGACCGATAGCGTCAGTCATAATCTGGCTCAGATTTGCATAACGACGTAGGAACTTAGGACTGAATCCCTGAGTCTTGCCCAGCATGTCGTCGATAACGAGCACCTGACCGTCGCAACCACCACCGGCACCGATGCCGATTACTGGAATCTTCAAGTCTTGAGCAACCTTTGTAGCCAGAGCAGCAGGCACCTTCTCAATAACCACAGCAAAGCAGCCTACCTCTTCCAGGGCTTTAGCATCGCTAATCAGCTTCTGTGCCTCAGCCTCTTCCTTTGCTCTCACGGCATAAGTACCGAATTTATTGATAGCCTGCGGAGTAAGTCCTAGGTGGCCACACACTGGAATGCCTGCATCCAGAATCTTCTTTACGGCTGGCAGAATCTCTACACCACCTTCCAACTTCAGAGCATCGCAGTGAGTCTCCTTCATAATGCGAATGGCATTTGCCACAGCCTCTGTTTCGTTTACCTGATAAGTTCCGAACGGCATGTCGCATATAACAAGAGCTCTCTTTGTAGCTCTTACCACTGCCTTTGCGTGGTAAATCATCTGATCCAGAGTGATAGGCAGAGTAGTCCAGTTTCCTGCCATTACGTTACTTGCCGAGTCGCCTACCAGAATCACGTCCATACCTGCCTGGTCAGTAATCTGAGCAGTAGTATAATCGTACGATGTAAGCATGGCAATTTTCTTGCCCTCGCGCTTCATTTCAATCAGTCGCAGTGTAGTCACCTTACGCTGATCCTCAACTAAATATCCAGCCATAATATGCTAATAAAACTTTTGTGTTTATAATTAGACTAAAATCAAAATCATTACAAAGGTACGGAATCTTTTGGATAAACAAGTAAATAATTCCGTTATTACTGGTGTGCACACGAAAAAACTCTCTAACGTAAGCGCAAAAAATCATGCATTTTGTGACAATTGTGACAATTGTGACAAATATTTTCTCTGTTCAGCTTTTTTGAGCTCAAAATTGAAGTTTAGTTTTTCGTTAAGGTTTTCGTTATTATAATTATCAGATTTCTTACTTATAATGATAAGTATATACACATAATAGTATAAATATAAGGTTATATACACAATATATTTACTATATACATACAATATTATTGATTGATAATATTGATTATCAGTAGGTATCAGTAGTGGGTGTTCCTTCGGAAAAATCCTGATGGTGTAAAAATCGACTGTCATTTGTCACAATTGTCACAAGGTCAAGAAAACCTAACTAAGGAGTACCGCTCTATTACCATTCGTCTAAAGGAGATTTGTCACCCTCATTTCCCCAAAAAACGTTTATCCAGAAAGGTCTGAAAGGAATCTTTGTACAGATCGCCGATGGGGAGGTAAGTATCTTTGTCCATGATGATGCGGTTTTTGTTGACCTCCTGGATTTTGTTGAGGTTGACAATGTAGGAACGGTGGATGCGCATGAAGTAGTCGGGTAAGTGCTCTTCCATCTTCTTCATCGACAGAAGGGTGACAAGAGGTTTCGTCTCGCCCTCTATCCATACTTTCAGGTATTCGCTCATGGCTTCGACATAACGGATATCGGGGATGCTGACTTTTACGATGCGATAGTCGGTCTTGAGGAAGAGTGTGTCGTCGGCAGGAAGACTATCGGCAGCAGGACTGCTGACCGTTGACGAGCTGCTCTCA
>JAEEGK010019781.1_pt1 | contig 14396 bp, 7 predicted proteins | sample 8958771 | NCBI WGS metagenome assembly JAEEGK01 (sample SAMN16246547, study PRJNA631951) | gut metagenome | biome: gut microbiome; feature: rumen; material: SC-attached | host: Bos | place: Iran: Karaj | collected 2018-10
CGACGACAAAATCTACGCCAATGTGAAATGGGACTATACCTATGAGGACATGTACGCCGACCACGAGAAACTTGGCCTCAACTGGAAATGGGGCAACAAGGTGGGCGCGCTGCGTTGGAACCACATCATGTCGCCCCAGCTTTTCATGGATGCCTCCGTGAGCTACACCCAATACCGCCACGACCTCGGCATGGATCAGAACTATACCTACGAACAATTCAAGCCCACGGCCTACACCTCGACCGATGAGATGGCCATGAACTTCCATTCCGGCATCCATGATGTCACCACGCGCCTCGACTTCAACTATGCGCCCCATCCGCGACACGACATCCGCTTCGGAGGCGGCTATACCTACCATTTCTTCCGTCCCGAGGTGCAGTCGATGAAAATCAACTTCACCGAAGCGGAATCCAATATGGACACCGTGGCCAACACGGGCGACGTGCATGCCCACGAAGCCATGCTCTATGTCGAGGACAATATCACGTTGAGCGAAGCCGTCAAGATGAATGTCGGGCTGCACTATTCCGCTTTTGCGGTGCAAGGCAACTTCTACCATTCGTTGCAGCCCCGTTTCAGCATGAGCGCTATGGTGGCACCCCATTTCTCGCTCAAGGCAGGTTACGCCTACATGACGCAATACATCCATCTGCTTTCCAACAGCAACATCACCATGCCCACCGACCTTTGGGTCCCCGTCACGGCTCGCATCGCACCCGAGAAAGGACACCAGTTCTCGCTCGGCGGCTTCTATGAATTGCCCAACCTGTTCGACATTTCACTTGAAGGCTATTACAAACGGATGAACAATGTGTTGGAATACAAGGACGGCACCAGCTTCTTCGGCACCAGCCAAGGCTGGGAGGACAAAGTAAACCTCGGCAGAGGCTGGGCCTACGGCATCGAACTGCTTGTGCAACGCTCCTTCGGAAAGACCACAGGCTGGGTTGGATACACCTGGTCGCGTTCCATGCGCAAATTCGACCGCGAAGGCATGGAAATCAACAACGGCAATCCATTCCCCGCCAAGTATGACCGTCGCCACGACTTCAGCATCACCGTGCAGCACAAGTTCAACGACCGCTTTGATATCAGTGGCACTTGGGTCATCAGCAGCGGCAATTGCGCCACCTTGTCCACACAAGCCTATCCTGGTATTCCTGTCACCTATTATTCACAATATGGTGGCAGCGTCGTCGCCACGCCTATCATCGGCTATGTCGAACGCAACAATTTCAGGATGCCCCTATATCACCGCCTCGACCTCGGCATGAACTTCCGCAAGCAGAAGAAGCACGGCGAGCGCGTGTGGAACATCAGCATCTACAATGTCTACAACCGACAGAACCCCTTCATCGTCATTCGTGGCTATGACCAAAACACGGGGCTGCCGCAACTGCAACAGGTCAGCATTTTCCCGATTATTCCTTCAGTTTCATACAGCTATAAATTCTAACATTGTAGAGACGCGGCGCGCCACGTCTCTACCAGCAACAACAATTCAAATGAAAAAAATATTAATCCCAATAATTTGCATGGTTCTGTTTTCGGCCTGCACCAAGCCTCTGAAATTCAAAGGCGAATATGTTGACCCAAAATTGGTTGTTAACTGCATCGCCATACCTGGCGAACCTATCATGGCGAAGGTTTACAAAAGCGACTTCGTTTTCGACACCATCACTGACTACGCTATGCCTGAGGGTACACAAGCCTTCCTTTTCGTAAACGGCGTAAGCAAAGGCGAGATGCAGGTGAACGCCGACACAACCTATTATGACTATCTGAATCCTCCTATGTTCTTTGTCAGTTATTATTTCACGCACGATTATGTGCCGCAAATCGGCGATGTGGTCAAAATCAGCGTGACAGCCCCAGGATTTGATGAGATAGAAGGCAGTTCGGAGCCTTTGCCTAACGAACCCATAGGTAGTTATGAAGATGCCCGTATTACGAAGTGGGACACCACAACCGCGAGAGGCTATCGTGTTCCTGTGCCCGACAGCGACTCCACCATAACGGTTTGGCTGAAAGAATATCGAAAGCACCTCACCGTCACGATAGAAATCACTGACCCCAATCCTGGTGTGTTGGATCTTTATTGTCTTGAAGCATCTATGCGTACTGAAGGCGACTGGACCTATCCCGATGGGCGGGAATACTACGACCAGCCCGCTGAGTTGAACCAAGTCTATTTCAACGACCCCATCATCGGCACCTCAACGGTGGAATTGGAAGACCAATTCGGAATTGACGTCGGCCTGACCAACCGCTCAAGAAGCACCTTTAACGATGCCACCTTTGACGGGGGCAGCTATCGAATGGAAATCCCCATGGTCACCAATACGCTTTTCAAGGCCAACGACAGCATCAATGCCTTTGTTGAAATCAAGTTGCGGCATTTGACTGAGGGGGCATACAACTACTACACTACCATCACTTCGGGCAATAGCCTGTCACAATACTACAGCGAGCCTGTTGGCGTATATTCCAATGTGAAGAACGGCTTCGGCCTTGTGGCTGGCAGCAACGACAAGGTGATTAGTTTCCCGGTATGGTAATGGATGTATAGGGCTGTCGTACCACGACAACCCTACATGCATTATTTCTTCAGTGCCTCCTCGGCCTGCTTCACCGAGCCGCGTTTGCCGTTAATGAAGGCGATGATGAAAGCATCTTTATAGCCTTTGTTGCGCACCTCGTTCTGTCGTGCCACAGCTTCGGCTTTGGTCAGGAAGCGGCCTGATACGTAACGATAAGCACCGTTGTATTCGTAGACTTCAACCTCTTTTATGCCTTTAAATGCCTTATCTGTAACGGGCACTTTCTTGTTCAAAGTGGAGAACTGAACGCTGAAATAAGTGTCTCCGTTAACGGTAGTTGAAGTAGGCTTTTCTTTAGTCTCTGGCTTATTGGAAATGTGGTTCTCGGATTCAAATTCTCTTTTGTATTCCTCAAAGGCGCGGTATAAGGCCAAAGCCATTTGCGTTTGTCCTTTTTCGGAATTGAGGAATTGCTCTTCTTTTGTATTGTTGATAAAGCCCAATTCCACAAGAATACTTGGCATGGAGGTTTTCCAAAGCACCAAGAATCCCGCTTGCTGCACACCGCGGTCATGGCGACCTTTGTTGGCAAACTGTTTTTGTACCTTGTCGGCCAAGTCGAGGCTTTGGCTCTGGTAAAGGCTTTGTGAGAGTGAGAAAAGAATATAGGCTTCAGTGCTGTTGGGGTCGAAGTTGTCGTAGGCATCGGTGTTGTCTTCCAACAAGATGGCAGCATTTTCCTTTTTGGCCACCTCAAGGTTTTTCTCGTTTTTTGATTCACCCATGACGAAAGTTTCGGCACCGTAGGCCGAATTGGCCACTTCAGTGGAGTTGCAGTGGATGGAGACAAACACATCGGCATTGTTGCGGTTGGCAATGGCAGCGCGCTCACTCAGTTCGACGAACTTGTCTTTTTTTCGTGTGTAAATCACATTCACATCGGGTAAGTTCTCTTCGATGTATGCCCCAAACTTGAGTGCGACAGCCAAATTAATTGTCTTTTCATTGGTCACTTTACCCAAAGCACCCGTGTCTTTGCCACCGTGACCTGCGTCGATGACGATGGTTTGTATCTTTTCTCCTTTTTGTGCCATGGTGTACAATGGCAATAGAAAAAACAAGAAAAAAACACCAAATTGAGAAATCTTTCGTTGTATCATACTGAGTTCGTTTATTATTGCGCGAAGAAAAACTATCTTTGCAGCGAATTTCAATCGCACAAAAATAATTGTTTTCACTTTGTCAAAACGTGTGGCACATAATAAATATTTTTCAAGGGCGGCCTTTTCTTTGCTGGCCTTGATGGTCATGTTGTTTTATGGGTGCAAGCAATTAGCTCATACTGAGAAAGATAAACATGATATTAAGCCGATTGAAATTGACACTACAGCTTTGGTTGAAGAACGCATTGTCGATACGATTACGTTGGTTTCGGACTCCATTCAAGCCGATACGATAGCGCTACCCATTGTTGATTCCTTAGCTTTTCCTTTTGACAGCATCGTTTTTCCCGATTCTTTGAAATTCACAACAGATAGTCTTCAAGTTGATTCTTTGCGTCAAGATACGGTAGTGCAAACAAAACCCCGACGCAAGTCAAAACGCTCGGAATCAGCCATCGAAACAAAGGTGATTTGCTCGGCCTCCGATTCGTCGTATCGCGACATGAACAAGAAAAAAATCTATTATTTCGGCAATGCTGAAGCCAAATATGACGACATCACGCTATCAGCAGCTTGTCTGGAATTCGATCTTGAGACAAGTACTTGCCGTGCCTACGGAATTGCTGATTCTTTGGGCAAGTCGCAAGGTCGGCCTGTCTTCAAGCAAGGCGAATCGACTTTCGAGGCTGAAGAGATGTTGTACAACTTCAAGACAAAAAAAGGCATCATTACCAAGGTGTGGACTGAGGAGCAAGGTGGCTACCTGCATGGCGAACGCGTCAAAAGGATGGACGATAATACTATCAACATTCGCACGGGCGGCTACACTACCTGTGACCTCAAGGAACACCCGCATTACCAATTCAAGTTCACTAAGGCCAAGGTCATTCCTGACGACAAGATTATCACGGGACCGATATACATGACTATATCCGACATTCCCTTGCCACTGGCTTTGCCCTTTGCCATGATTCCCAACACGAAAGGCAAGAAATCAGGTCTCATCATTCCTACTTATGGTGAGTCTGCCAATCGTGGTTTCTATCTTGAAAATGGAGGATATTACTGGGCCATCAACGACTATTATGACCTTCAAGTTTTAGGTGATATCTATACACGTGGCTCGTGGGGTATCAAGCCAACATTCCGCTACAACAAACGCTACAGATTCAACGGGTCGATGGCTTTGGGTTTCGCTGTCAACAAGATAGGTACAAAAGGTGCAGCCGACTATCAGGAAAGCACTGACTTCAAGATACAATGGACGCACAAGCAAGACCCCAAATCCCATCCACGCCGCAACTTCTCGGCTAATGTCAACATTGTGAGCTCCAACTTCAATAAATACAATGCACAAACTGCCACCGACCAGTTGAGCAACACTTTCCAATCAAGTATAAGTTATCAGACCAATTTTGCAGGTAAGGTTTATCTGACGCTTAATGCCAGTCATAGTCAGAATACAATGACCAGGCAGGTGACGGCTTCATTGCCAGAGCTTACCCTATCGGTTAACCAGTTTTATCCTTTGAAAAATGTGGGTAAGGCGGGTAAAAAACGCTGGTACCAAAACGTGAGCATGAGTTACACGATGAATGGAAAGGCCTATATCAACGATGCGGACACGGTGCTTTTCCGCGGCTTTAGCGACAATTTCAGCAATTGGGCCAGGGAGATGTTGCGTGACCATATGCAAATGGGTGTTTCTCATAGGATGCCTATTAATGCCACGATAAAGTTGTTCAAACATTTCTCATGGACTAATAATGTGACATTGAATGACTACATGTATTTCAAGCATATCGAGCAGCAATGGATACATGACACCGACTCGACAGGTCATCTGCAAATTGACACCATCCACGGCTTCCGCAACTTGGTAGACTTCAGCGCGAGTACCAACCTCACCACGAAAATATATGGTATGGTCAACTTTGCCCAAGGTCCCATTCGTGCCATCCGCCATGTCTTTACACCTACCATTGGCTTCAGTTATCGTCCCAACTTTGGCGACCCCAAATGGGGCATTTACGGTTCGTATGTCGACGGCAATGGCAAGGAGCAGGTTTACAATAAATTTTCAAATGCGCTTTATGGTGTCCCATCCCAAAATCAACAAGGACTGCTGACGTATAGTTTTGCCAACAATTTGGAAATCAAGGTGCCATCAAGTGCAGATACGATTACTGGGGTGAAGAAAATACCTATTTTGGAATCGTTTGCCATCTCGGGTAATTATGATGTGACTAAGGACTCGGTCAATTTTTCTCCGATTTCGATTAGTGGACGTACTACCTTGTTCAAGAAATTGGGCATCAATTATAGCAGTACTTGGGATCCGTATGCTGCCGACTCATTGGGTCGTCGCATCAATCGCTTCGAGGTTGTTGACAACGGACGGCTGTTTCGTAAGACCGGTTCGTCGTGGCGGTTCAGCATGAGTTATTCTTTCAGCCAGAACGACCTCAAGAAACTGAAAGGGGAGAAGGGCTCCAATGAATTGCGCAACGAAATCAATGAAAACGCACGAAAGTCGGGCAACTTTGACCCTGATGAGCTGAATGAAATCCTGGGTAATCCCAATGCCTATATCGATTGGACCACACCATGGTCGCTTTCGCTCAGCTACAATCTGACTTACACAACTTCCATTGCATACGCCGCTTTCATGGGTATTGCGACGAATACTTATGTGCACACCATTGGTCTTAATGGCAACATCAACCTCACCCCAAAATGGAAGTTTACTTTTTCGACAGGTTGGGACTTCGTCAACAACAAGATTTCATACACCAACCTCAGCGTCTACCGCGACCTGCACTGCTGGGAGATGCGCTTCAATTGGATTCCTATCGGCAGCTACAAGAGCTGGAACTTTACCATCAATGTGAAAGCGCAAGCGTTGAAGGACTTGAAGTATGAGAAGAAGAAAGACTATAGGGATAATTAATACAGAATGATGAATTATGAATGCAGAATTGGAGCAAAGTCCTATAATGTGTCTTAAATTCTGCATTCAACATTCTGCATTCTGAATTTATTGCTATTTTTGCTTCCTCAAACCAACTAATTTATTCGATTATGAAAAGACTTATTACCCTTATTCTCGCGCTGGCCATTGGTTTTGGCCTGAAAGCGCAGTGCCCTTTGACACAAGCCGTTGACTTCACGGCTACTGACGTCCACGGCACCGAAGTACACCTGTTCGACATCCTCGACGGAGGACAAGCCGTCCTCATCGATTTCTTCTTCACTACCTGCGGCCCTTGCCAGCAGGCCACCCCGAAGGTTGTCGAATCCTACTACGCTATGGGTTGCAACATGCACGACGTGTTCTACATGGAAATCGCTACAGGCGACAGCGATGCCGCTTGTCTCAACTGGGTGAACACCTATGGTGTGGAATACCCCACCATCAGCGGCGCCGCTGGCGGTACGGGCATCTGCAACCAATACCAAATTCCCGCCTATCCTACCCTCATCGTCATCGCTCCTGACCATTCCATCGTCATCCAAGACCTGTGGCCCATCAACAATGCCCAGACCATCATCACTACTTTGGAAGGCCTCGGCCTGCAACAGCACGACTGCAACGGCACGTCAACTTGTGAAGCTCCCACCGACCTTGTCGCCTCCTTTGAAACTCTTATTCTCGAGTTTGATGAAAGTCCAACCATCAACCTGAATTGGACTGCATCGGAAACGGCCCAATCCTACAACATCTACCGCGACGGTGAACTGATTGCCAACGTAACCGAAACCAACTATTCAGACAACGACAGTATTTATGGCCTAAACGAGTACTGTTACACGGTTACTTCGGTTTGCGAAGACAACTTGGAAAGTGATGCCAGCAATGAATCCTGCATTGTTCCCGAATATGTTTCGATTTCTTTGGACACTATATATTATGAAGATGGTTACATTGGTAAGTCTCGAGGCGGCTTTGGTGACATTGATGTTTTTAATTTCACAACACAAGATTTGGTATTTGGTGAATTCACATCAGAGGAATTCGGTGAATACCTCCATCTGTATGATTGGGATTATGAAGAACTTACCCAAGGTTTTACGCTAGCTTCCGGCGAATACGAAATCATATATTTTAGCTTATATTCTTATCCATTAAAAGACCAAATTTATACAGGGCACATGCATGTCAGCACATCTGTAGGAGATTTTGAATGGTTTATTGTTTACACATGGATTGAAAATGTCGATGAGACGCATCAACCGTCACTTATCAGCATTTTCCCGAACCCCGCCAACGACTTCGTGACCTTGAAGGGCGAAAGCCTCGGCATGGTGAGCATCTATAATGCCCTTGGCCAGAAATTGGACGAGTTTGAGCCCAACGACACCGAAATCCGCATCAACACCGCTGGCTATGAAAACGGCATTTATGTCGTCAAGGTTGGCGAGAAAGCTTTGCGCTTTGTGGTGAAACACTAATATCGTATACATACTTTGCGTCACTGCGAGGCCTTATTCCGTGAAGACGGAAGAAGCAGTCCAGACACTTTGCTTTTGGCAAGTTTTTCTGGATTGCTTCGTTGTTTTCTGAAAATATTCCTGCAAGGAGATTTCAAAATATATTGAATTTTGTTGGTTTTGTCCGAAAATCATTATTTTTGTCTTTTCAAACCAATTAAAATTCATCGCTTATGAAAAAACTTATTACGCTCATTCTCGCGCTGGCCATCGGTTTCGGCCTGAAAGCGCAATGTCCGCTCAACCAAGCCATCGACTTTACGGCTACGGACTGCCACGGCACTGAAGTCCACCTGTTCGACATCCTCGACGGCGGCCAGTATGTGCTCATCGATTTCTTCTTTGTCAATTGCGGCCCTTGCCAGCAAGCCACACCGAAAGTCGTCGAATCCTATTACGCCATGGGTTGCAACATGCACGATGTGTTCTACATGGAAATCTCTGACCGCGACAGCGATGCAGCCTGCCAAACCTGGTGCCAAAACTACGGTGTGGAATACCCGACCATCAGCGGTCCTGCTGGCGGTAGTGGCATCTGCAACACCTATGGTATACCCGCCTTCCCAACGGTTATCCTCATTGCCCCTGACCGTTCCATCGTCATCAACGACCTTTGGCCTATCAACAATGCTCAGACCATTATCACTGCTTTGGAGCAACACGGACTGCAACAACACGACTGTAACACACCGAGTTACAACCCACAAGTGAGCATCACGGTTGACCAAGTCTTAGAGACCGAGGTTACAGCGACATTCACGCCCAACGAGGATTGTGCCTCTTACGGCTATATGATGGCCACTGAAGCCGAAATTCAGGAATGGATGGGCATCACTGGCCTTGACCTGCCTGAATACCTCTGGACCTATGGTATGCCTGGTTCGGGAGTCATCTCCAACACCTTCGGCGACCTGACGCCCAACACGGAATATGTCATCTACGCAGTGCCCGCCGACATTGACGGCAATCTTGGCGAGGTCGTCCAAGAAACTGTCACCACTACGCCGAGCGGCCCCTCTGAAATCATACCCGACTTCACTGCCACCGACATCGAGGGCAACACTATCCACCTTTACGATATCCTTGATGCAGGTCAGGCTGTGCTAATCAACTTCTTCCTCACCGGCGACCCATTCAGTGAGCAACCCATGCCCGATATGGCCGAAGCCTATCGTCTTTATGGCTGCAACGCGCATGATGTGTTCTTCATGGAAATCTGCCCGAATGGTCACGATGATGCCTGCCAAGCCTGGGCCGACCAGTTTGGCGTGAAATATCCCACCATCAGCCGCGACGGTGGCGGAAATGACATCGCCCAAGCCATCCCTGTAGGTTACTATCCCACCATCATGCTCATCCGTCCCGACCACACCTTCGCCAACCGCGACATCTATCCGCCCACACTGGAATACATTATTAATGCCATGAACGCAGAAGGTTATGAGCAACATGAGTGCCCATTTGAAGAAACGCTGACTTTCAGTGAGGATACAGTGAATATAGTTGACAATCAATATGAAATTAATTGGATTACCGTATACAACAATACTGCTGAAGACGCTATAGTTACCAGTATTCATGACGAATACGAGTATCTGGCTTTCAATATAGATGGCGAAGATATTTATTGCTATGAACCAATAGAAATCTCCATTCCTCAAGGCGAATCCAAGGAGTTAGGTATTGTATGTAATGTCGTCGCCAAGAGCATCGTGCCTGATATTGTCACCTTAACAAGTAACCTGCCCGATGCCTCCTTTGTTGTGATGCTTGAAGAACCATGGTCCGTCAACGACAACACAGCTTCTGTCAGCCTCTTCCCCAACCCCGCCAACGAAAGCGTGACCCTCAAAGGCGAAAACCTCAGCATGGTGCACGTCTATAATTCTCTCGGCCAAAAGGTGGACGAATTCGAGGCCAACGGCAACGAGCTTCGCATCAACACGACGGGCTATGAGAGCGGCGTTTATGTCGTGAAGGCAGGTGAGAAAACACTGAGATTTGTAGTGAAACATTAAACTAAAAAAGACACCTTACGCCTCTTGTCCTCATGGCGGAGGAACATCCGCCATCCCTCGTGCAGAATCGTCATCTAAAAGCACGAGGGATTGCGGGGCAAGCCCGCAATGAGGACAAAGGGCATAAAGTACCCCATATCCCATGAAAATAACCATCCTTCGTTCCTCATTCCAGACCGACGATTTTGTCAGAAACGAATATGCCGACCTGATTCAACGGCTGAAAAACGAATGTAATGCCGAAATTAATATCATTGGTGACGAATCGGTAGAGACGTGGCGCGCCGCGTCTCTACAATCGTTACCTGATGCATTTATGATCGCCACCGGTGGTGTGGAAAACCTGTTCAAACGCATCTGGTCGGCCATCGATGTTGAAACCATGTGTGGGCCATCGCACCAAAAAACCGTCACCATGATCGCCGACGGGCGCAACAATTCCTTGGCTGCCGCTTTGGAGATACTGACCTATTTGGGCAATATCGGGGTGGAAGGTAGAATTTTGCATGGGACGAATGATGAAATTATATCGACCGTGATGGAGACGCACGGCAGTGCGTCTCTACGGGGACGAATCGGGTTGTTCGGTCAACCCTCCGACTGGCTCATCGCCAGCGGGGTGGACCGCGATTATCTCCACCAACATTATGGCATCGAAACCATCGACATCAACCTGCAACGCCTCATCGATGGCATCAAAACCATTCCGCAAACCGAGGCCGAAAAGGTGGCGCAAACCATACTGAAACGCGCCAAAGGTGTTGTGGAGCCTTCGGATGCCGACATGTTGGAGGCCGCCAAGGCTTATCTCGCCATCAAACACATCTGCCAAGAGGAGCATTTGGATGCCATGACCATCCGTTGTTTCGACATCGTGAAAGCCTGCGGCACGACGAGCTGTTTGGCTTTGGCCCTGCTCAACGACGAAGGCATCGTGGCAGGCTGCGAAGGCGACATGCAGACGTTGATGAGCATGTATCTGGCCAAACGTTTGTGCGACGAGGTGGCTTTCATGGCAAACCCGTCACAGCTCACCGACCAATCGTCCATGTTGGCGCATTGCACCATCCCACTGACGATGTGCGATGAGACAACGATACGTTCGCATTTCGAATCATCCATTGGCGTGGCCATCCAAGGGATGTTGCCTCTCACCGACTACACCTTATTTAAATGGGGTGGCTCCAAGCTCGACCGCTTTTTTGTCACCGAAGCGCAAGCCGTCGAAACGCCATACAGCAACCATTTCTGTCGCACACAAATCACACTCAACGTGAACCTGAAGCCTTATCTGCTCCAGCATTCCATCGGCAACCACCACGTCATCATCCGTGGACGGCATGCCGATCAAATCTGGCAGTTTATGCTAGAGAACGATATTGTTGAATGCAAAATGTAGGATGATGAATGCATAATTATACAAGTGATGCTGGGCTTCGCCCCCTCATTCTGCATTCTACATTCTTAATTCAGCATTCAAAACGTGTAGCCGAATGAGAAATAAGCTCCAAAACGGTTTTCTGAGTATCTATTTGCCCAATGCGCTGTCAGCGAGATGGGACCCAAAGGACTTTTGTAGGAATACTTCAAGCCCGCACCATGTACTTCAACTAACTTAAGCTCGTCCTCATACGGCATTAGAGGTACCACACCCCAATCCATCATGACATTGTACATGGCTGTCAGATAGTGGTTTCCATAAAAGTTATAACGCAAGTCGACACGAAGCACGCTGGCATTGTCGTCCGCCACCTCCACAGCACCAAAACCGATGAAAGGCATTTGGTCATCAAGATGGCGCCCTGGAACCTCGCTGCCATAAATACTCCACAAGTTGAAATAACCGGGAATACCAGTCACATAACGGCCATACACTTGAGGAATGATGGTGAATCTCCCACCACCTGGTGTGATGTAGGATTGCAAATTGTATGCGAGATCGAAGTATCCGCTTTGTGTAACATACTCCTCTCCAGTTTGGTGACTCAAATTAAAATGATAACGACCTGTTACGCTTGCCTTGATGCCATGGTTGGCAAAATAGGCATCATCAAGATTGTCGAATTCCATGTTGACAAACGGAGTAACCAGTTTGTTGGGCACAAAGATGATGGAATCAAATGCATTACCTTCTATCGAGGAAAGATCAAATGTCGTACTGGCGAATGATACGCCGACCTTGGTACTAAAGTTGAGCAGATGAAACTGTGAAATATAGGCGCTTAGCTTATTCTGCTGGTAACTCAGATTGAACATTTTGCCCACGGTAGCCGTCGTCCTGAAATGCTCGTTGCGGAAATCGTAAGCCACGTTAAAGTTGGCCACAGATGGCACGGCGTATGTATAGGTGAGATTGATTTTGGGGTTATAGCTAAGCTTGAAATTCGCGTTCAACTTCGAGCCTTTGAATCTCTTCTCATTGAGACCGATTTTGAGCAACAATGCAGCGCCTTCCTCAGTATCATAACGCACACCCAAGCCGAAGACATGGGGCTTGGCAGGCTTCATGTTGACAGTCAAGTCGTAGGCATCCGAAAGCTGGTGGTTCCAATGCGAAGAATCGCTTTCCTTGATTTGGTAAGTGATTTCGTCGAAACTGCCCGTGCCTCGAAACACCTTCATCGCCTGTTCGAGGTCGTCTTGAGAGTATTTATTGCCGTCTACAAGTTTGCCTTTGCGAGTGAGCCAGCGGCTGTCGCGAGGGCTCACGTTGTTGATGGTGATGCTTCTGAGAAGAACGGATTCCTGTTTCAGGTTCTTGGCACGGGGCGCACGCAGCGTCTTGCCGACAGGATGACCCGCCGAGGCATCCACCGCCTGTTTAATGGCCAACAGTTGGTCGTGGAAGCCGTTGGCACTCTTGTAGCCTCGGCTTACCAAGGTGTCGATGGCCTCGGGCGTGAAACTGAGCATCCCGAAACCGCTGATGTCGGGGATGATGTGGACAGTACATTTGGAACGGTTATCCACACGCTTGGCGCTCGTGCTGTTGGTGACCAAACGGGCAAACAACTGTGGCAGCGACTGGAGGTCGGCGATGGTGACGTCTTTGTTCGAAGTGACCTCAACGCCGATGATGATGTCGGCGCCCATATCCCTTAGCACATCGGCCGGGAAGTTGTTCACCAAGCCGCCGTCGACCAACAACTTGTCGCCTATCGCAACCGGCGAAAACAGGCCAGGAATGGCCATGCTGGCACGCATAGCCGCAGGCACGCTACCGCTGCGCAGCACAACCTCGTCGCCCGTAATCATGTCGGTGGCAACGCAGGCAAAAGGAATGGGCAGGTCGTTGAAGTCCATCTCCTCCTGATAACCGACGCACAGATTGTTGAACAAGTTGATGAGCGAACTGTTGTTGACGTAGGCACTTGGCAACTGGCTGATGAATGAGGTGTTTTCGTCGCGGTCGAAGAGGCTCTCGAGGCTAAAAGGCACATTGAGCACCATAGTGGCATTGCGCAACCTTGCCTCTTCCGACATCATGGAACGGTCGATTTTGTTGCCGATGTATTCCGACCAGCGCATGTCGGCAATGAGATGGGTGAGCTCGTCGGGCGAATAACCCAAGGCATACAAGCCGCCAATGATGGAGCCCATGCTCGTACCCGCCACATAATCAACGGGAATGCCCATGTCCTCGATGTATTTCAAGACTCCGATGTGGGAAGCACCCTTGGCACCGCCACCACCTAATACCACACCCACTTTGAGGCGTGGCGGACGGATGGTATCATTGTGGGCGTTCATGGCAAAGGATGCCAACAGAAGTGCGATAAGCAAACATACTTTTTTCATTTTCATAGGATTTTAAAATGGCAAAAGTACGTTTTTTTCGGCAAAATGCACCTCTTTGTGAATCAAAACGTATAACCGAATGAGAAATACGCCCCGAAAAGGCTTCCGATATATGTATTAGACCAATGTGCCGTGAGCGAAATGGGGCCTAATGGGCTATCGTAGGAATATTTCAATCCAGCTCCTTGCAAATCAGAATCAAACACATCGGAAAGAGTTGCATCAGCATAGGCCAAATTACCCAGATAAGCAACCCTATTGTACATGGCAGTCAGATAATGGTTCCCATAGAAATTGTAGCGCAAGTCCAAACGTAACACAGTGGTATTTTCACCAGAGTGTTCCACCGTGGTAAGTCCGATAAAAGGCATCTGTTCCTCAAA
>JAEEGK010019788.1_pt1 | contig 14393 bp, 10 predicted proteins | sample 8958771 | NCBI WGS metagenome assembly JAEEGK01 (sample SAMN16246547, study PRJNA631951) | gut metagenome | biome: gut microbiome; feature: rumen; material: SC-attached | host: Bos | place: Iran: Karaj | collected 2018-10
AAAATAGATAGAATTAATAATGAGAAAAAAATAATAATAGAAAGAGAAAGAGAAGCTAATGAATTATTAAAAAAAACTGCTGAAGATAAAGATAAAATGCAAAAATTATCAACACAAAAAGAAAATGAAATAAAAGAAAAAATAAGATTTATAGATAATATAAACAAAGCAGTTAATGAAAAAAATACAGAAATAGAAATGCAAAAAAGTGAATTAACAATATTAAATAAAAACATATTAGCATACAAAAAAGAAATTGAAGAAAAAAAGCACACCTTATCTAAAGAATTAAAAAATAAAGAAAAAGTGGATGCCGCTCTAAAAGCACAATTAGAAGTTAATAATAAAAAAGACCAACAATATTTAGAAATGAGTGAATCTTATAAAAGGGTATTAAATAACTTAGATAAAAGTAAAAAAGAATTAACTGAGTTTGACAAGGTATATAGAGAATTGGAAAGAGCAAGAAATAAATGTACTGAAGAGAATACTAAGTTAAAAAATAAAATAGATCATTTATTGGAGGATATAAGATTGGGAGATAATCGTATACAAGAATTACAAAAAAAATGTGCTGAATATGAAAAAAAAATGAAAATGCAAAGGGAAGTATATGATGCTGTACGTAGAGATAAAAATTTGTATTTTAAAAATTTAATAGAAACCCAAGATGACTTAGTTGAAAGACAAAATTTATTACAATTTAATAAAAAAGAGATTGAAAACTTAAAAAGTGATTTAAAAAAAAAAGATGATTATATTGTAGATATTAAAGGAAAAAATACAAAATTTGAAAAATCATTAAAAAATAAAGAAATAGATAATAATAAATTAACAAAAGAATTAGACTCAAAGACAAAAATGTGTCAAGCACAAGAAAAAGAAATGGAAAAATTAAAAATTAATGTAGAGGAAACTTCAAAAAATTATAATAAATTAGAAGGAGAATATAAAAAGGCTATAATAGATAGAGATAATTTATCATCTCAGTTAATTAGAAGGAATGATGAAGTTTCAATTTTACATGAAAAAATTATGATTTTAACAACTGACATGTCAAAATTAGAAAAAAAAATACAAGATAAAGAAGATTATATAAATAATCAGAACAGATCAATTAAAAATTTACGTAGAGAACTAACTATAAATATGAAATTTAAAGAAAAAGCCGAAGCACATGCAAGAGAATTGATTAATTTAAATAAAGAATTATTAAGAGAAAAAAATCTTAACAAAGCCTTAACAGAAGAAGTTGAATCAAGTGAAAAACTATTTCATAGATGGAGAAAATTAGAAGGAATTGACCCTGATTCTCTTGAATTACATTATAAAATAAATCTTCTACAAAAAAGGCTTATTTCAAAAACGGAAGAATGTGTTGAAAAAGAAATTACTGTACAAGACTTAACGAAAGAATTAGCTAATAGTAAAAAATTGGCAAGTAAAAAGCCCTTATTTGAAATTGAAGAAAGTATTAAAAAATATAAGCAAGAATTAACAAAACAATATGATAGAATGAAGGCTATAATCGCTGAATTAAATATGTATAGAAATCAAGTTGAAGAATATAAATCTGATAATAATAGAGTTAAGAAAGAAAATATTGATTTACAAAATAAATATCATGAATTGAAAATTAGAGCTAATAAAATGAGTGGATGAAAAATATTTTTAAAAATATTAAAATAATAAATTATGTTATTTTTTTAAATATTTGAAAATATTTTTAATAAATTTAAATTTAATTTTTATTTAGCTATTAATATATTTTTTATTTTTAACATTTGTAAAATATTTTAGTTTTTTTTTAATTAAAATAGTTTCAATAAGTTTTCATTAATTTTTTCTAATAAATATAGATACTTTATAAAAATTTATTATTTCTAATTTGATAAAATCATTTCTACTTTTATATTTTAAATTATGATTGCATTTATAATTAATAAGATTATGATTTAATAATAATAATACAATAATAATATTTATTATTTATAAACAAATTGTTTTAATTCAATTATTAATATTGACAGGATTATTTTTTCTTTCTTTGATATATTTGTTTAATTTCTATAATTAAAGGAATTAAACTAAAGAAATAATACTATGAAATCATAATAAAATATATTATTTTATCTTCTATTAAACATATTATTTTTCTAATTCTTGATTCTTGAATATAATTTTTATCATATTTTTCAACTATATAATAATATTTTTCAATGTTTTCATCAAAATAATTAAAATTATTTAATAAAGAGGTACTTAAATTTTTATTTGATGAATTAAAGTCTTTTAATTCTTTTATTTTTTCACTTGAATTAAATTTACCATTTGATTGTTGTTTTTGTACTTTTTTCTTTTTCAGTTTTATACTTTCATAATGAGAATGATATGAAATTCTCATTTGTGAAACAATTTTTATAAGATTATTTTTAAAAAAATAAATAAAAGATTATTAAAATAATTTTATTTTCTTATATGTTTTAATTGAACTTTTACATACATAATATTGTATTTAAGTAAGTAATTATAATAATTAATTTTAAAATAAAAAAAACAATAATAATAAAATAACCAAAAAAAAAAACACAAAAACTTCACAAAAAAAAAAACCGAAATAATAATAAATAAAAAAAAAATTAAATTAAATAAATCCAAAAAATCCATTTTATATTTCTTTAATAAAATCCCTTATTTTATTTTACTTTTTTCCTTTAACATTTTTTTTCTTTCCTCCTTTCTTAGGTGCCATAGCTCCCATTTTAATACATTTCAATTCTTCATTAAAGAAAGCTCTCATAATTCTATGTTTTACTGCTTCAGCACTTAAACAACCACCATAAGTTCTAGAAACAGTTCTTTGACTTTTTGGTAAATTTTTCCATTTATTTCTTCCAAGTCTTTTTAAACCATTTAAAACTACTTTTGTATCACCACAAATTACTGGATTTCTTGATTTTTTTATTTTTTTAAATCTTAATTTTCCTCCTGGTGTTCTAAATCTTTTTACTTTATTTGATTTTGTATGATATGTATATTTTTTTACTGTTTGGATTCTTGGTGCCATATTTTTTTTTAAATGAATATTTAGATATTTAGGTTTTTTATTTTTTTTTAAATTAATTTTTTTATTTATTTTTTTTTATTTAGTGTTTTTTTTTTTTTTTAATATTTTTTTAAAATTATTTTTGTTGTTTATAAACAATATTTTTATTTATTTTTCATTTTATATTTTCAAATAAAGTTTTATAAAAATAATTATAATAATAATATATTTAAATGAGTAAAAGGAATAATGAAAAGTAAATAATTAATTTTATATTTAGATTAGAAATAATTGGTAAAACATGGATAAGAGATTCAAATGAATTAGTAGATTATCTCAATGAAGAATATTTATTATCTGAATTCACTATTAAATCAGATAAATCAATTTATAGAGTAAATGATTTTATTGAATTAGATGATTTTAATACTACAAATAATTCAAGTGATCGTTATCTTCTTTGTAAAATAAATTATATTAATGGAAAATATTTTTATATATCAAATTCATTAAATAATAATGAAATATCAATACCAAATTTATCTTGGTTAGTTTATCGAAATTCTGAAATAAAAAAAGATAATCAATATAAATTAGTAAAAGGAGATATTATAAAATTAGGAAAAGTTTGGTTATTAGTTAGAAAAATAAATTTAATAAATAAAAAATCAAATAATTCTTCAATAAATGGTTCATTTAATGGAATAATAAATATAAATGGAGATAATACTTCCAATAATATAAATCCACAAAGAATAAAAATAAAAAGTAATAAAAAATTAAAAGATAAAGAAGAATTATTAATAAAAAATAGATTAGGAAGATATTCTAATCTATCAAAAAAAGATACAACATTATCATTAACAAAACAAGAAAGTACAATAGGATTATCAAATCAAAATTCAGATTTAGAATTTAATTATTATAATAATAGAAAATCAAAATTAATAAAATATAAAAAATATAAAAATGAAAAAAATAAAATATGTAGAATATGTTATTCAGATGATTTAGAAAATAATGAAAATCCCTTAATTAAACCATGTAAATGTTCAGGTTCAATGAAATATGTTCATATTGAATGTTTACTTCATTGGTTAAAGACAAAAATTGATGTAAAAACTTATAATGATAATCCACTTTTAACAACTTTAACAATTAATAAAGTAAAATGTGAATTATGTCAAGAAGAATTACCAGATTATATTAAACATAATGGTAAAATTTATAGTTTAAATGATTTTGAACAATTTGAATATAAAAATGAAAATTATATGATTTTTGATACAATTGAACATGAAAATAATATTAATAGAACTAGATATATTATTAAATTTGATAATTCTAATAAAATTAAAATTGGAAGAGGAATTGAATCAAATTTAATTATTAATGAAGTTTCTATTAGTAGAGTTCATTGTTTAATTAAATTAAATAATAATAATGGTGATGTTATTATTAATGATTGTAATTCTAAATTTGCAACTTTAATTTTATTACAAAATAATAATTTAGAAATTTTATCAGGACAAAAATTAGGAGTTCAAATTGGAAGAACATATTTAACTTTTAATATTCATATTTCTTGTTCTTTTTTTGGTTGTTGTAAAGTAGATATTTCTGATAAAGATAATAATTATGAAAAATTAAATAGAAAATATGTTCATATAAGAAATAAAAATTCTAATGATTTTAAAGTTTTTAGTGAAGAAGAAAGTAATGAAAGTGAATTTGATGATAATGAAAATGAAGATTATGAAAATGTAAATGAAAAACATAATCTTAAAATTATTGAAGAAGAAAAACAAAATGATAAAAATAAGAATAAAAATAAAATTTTAGAAATTACAAGTTTAACTAATACACCAAAAACAACTAATTTAAAAAATGTAACTCCTTCTACAAATGAGGTTATTTTTCATAATCTCAGAAATAATAATGAATAAATAGATTTTTATTTTTTGTTAATAATATTTTTTTTTTGTTTAAGATAGTATAAATAAAATATATTTTTTATTCTCTTTCAAAAATTTATTTTAAATAAAATATATAAATCTAATTAATTATATTCTAATAACTTGTTTATAAATAAGTATGTTTACTAAATATTTTAATAAATATAACAATAACAACACAATAATTAAAATATATTACAAGGATAAAAAAATTATTTTCAAATAAAAATTAATACTCTATTTTCTATTTCATATAGCATAATAAAATTTAATTTGTTTCATATTTTCATTACTACCTTTAATTAAGAGATAATTTTGCTATATATATATATATAATATAATATAAAATTTATTGAAAAATTTTAACACTCATTGGAAAATCAAAGTCTAAATTTCCAAAATCAGGAATAAATATATCTTTTGATTTTTCTTGAAAATCTAAAATAAATTTTTTTTTAGCTTTAACGTATTTTATTTTTTGAGAAGTAACTTTTAAAGTTGATTTAACATTTGAATTTTTGATATCTTCCATTTATCTGTTTTTATTTAATTATAAATTTTTATATATAATATTATTTTTTCTTTTTTTACGACTTTCCAATAATAAAATTAAAATTTTTATAATAAAAATAATAATAAAAATGAAATGTAATTTTAAATATAAAAGTTAAATTGGTTTTAAAATTCAAAAAAGAAAATAAATTTCAAAATCACTTCTCATATTTATTTCCATTAAAATATTTTTTAATACATAAAATAATATCAACATTTTTTATTATTATTAAAAATTGTTTATTTATTCATTTAAATATTTCTTCATTTATTTATTATTATATTTTATTTTGTTTTATTTTTCCATTTAAAAAAACCTCACAAAATAAAAATTGACTAAAAAATATAAAAAAAAAATAAAAAAACATTAAAAATAAAATCCATATTAAACTTAATATAATATAACAAAAAACATAAAAAAAACAAATCTCCTACACAAAAAGTACATTAAAGCTTTTCTTATTCCAATCAAAAACAGAATCCCTATCATAACTAGCTGGACTAGCCCCATCAACTTTAACAAACATATCATCAATTCTTTTTTCTCCAACAGAAAATGGAACTTTACCTTCTTTTCCCTGAAAATCTTTCCTCAAATTATAACTTCCAGGTCCAATTAAATTGTTCTTATCATCATATTTAAATCTCTTATCACAAAAATTAAAAGGAGGTCTATTTTTATTTAAATCTTTCATAACATCAGTTTTAATACAAACAGCTCTTTCAGGAAAATATTCAGCTGGACTTGGACCAGATAAATTTTTATTTTTCTTTTTTTTTCTATTTAATTCAATTATTATCATTTCTTCCTGAAATTTCTCTTTATTAAATTCCTTATGTGGAGGAACCCAATTTAATTGACTTAAATAAGCTCCAGCTCCAGGAACTTTATTATCATATTCATTTTTAGGAAAACGATCTTGTTTTATATTAAATTGTTGAATATTTGTTGTTGGTTTCTTAAATTTATAATTAGGATTATATGATCCTGGACCTAAAAATGAATTTAATTTTTTTTTCTCATTTTTTAATTTATTTAATATTTTTGATTCTTCTTCTTTTTTTTCAATATTTGAATTTGGTCTTATTTGAATTTCATATTCGTAATTTTTTATATTTGAATTTTTCTTCTCATCTAATGAAGGGTACATATTTATATTTTGTAATATATCATTTTTATAGTCACGAGGTATTGAATTTAAACTTCGAGAAAGGGAACTTCCAAAATTTTGAAATTTAATATCTTTTTCTTTTGGTTTTATTATTGCATTACCATATTCACTATAATATGCTCCTGGACCTGGAATATCTTTTTTAATAAATGTTGTACTTGTTAAATCTATATCTTCTTTATGATCATTATTTTTTAATAATAAATTATTATTTTTATATAATTTCATTCTTTTTAATTTTTCCTTATTCATTCCTATTATAATATCTTTTTTCCTATCTGATAATCCTTTTTCAAAATCAGAAATATTATTATTTTTTATTAAATCTTTTTCTAAATTATGACCAATTGCCTTATTAAAAGTAACATTTCCTATAATTTTTTTCTTACTAATAACATTATATCTATCAGGACCAACAGAATTATTTTTTTCTCCTGTATATTTATCATTAATTTTAGGATCATCTTGTAAAACTAAAACACCATTTTTATTAACATTAAATCCATAACAATTTCCCTTAGAAGGAATTGATGAAATTCTCATAGGTGAAAAATTTTCAAAACTTAAATTATTTTTAGGTATTAAATTTTTATTACTTCCATTACTAAAACTTCTATCAATAATTAAATTATAAGTTCCAGGACCTGGAATTGAATATCTAGAATTTTCATTTTTAAAACGAGGTTCAGATGATATGAATAAATTTTCTTTTGGTTCACTTGTATAAGTATCAAAAGTTTTATATTCAGGTGATGTTGAATTTATACCAAATGATTTTTTTAATATGTTTCTACTTGTGTCATATGCTGCAGGACCTGGACCTGTTGATAAATAACTAGTCTCTCTTATACTACTTGTATTAAATGGAATTGATGTTTCAGGTTCTGTTTTTAATATTATATCTTGAGTGTATTGACCTGGACCTGCTGTTGTTGTTTCTATTGTTGTTAGGTTTATGTCACGGTCTGCTCTGTAGACAAATGCCATTTTTTTCTTTTTTTTTTTTTAAGTTTTTTTTTTTTGTTTAATATTTATTTATTTTTTTTTATTTTTTTTGGTAACTGAATGCTTTTTTTTTAAAGTTTTTTTTGTTAATTATTTTATTAATTATATATTTATAGTATTTTTTTAAAAATTTAAATTGTTTTCTTTGTTTTCAGGGTTTTTATCTTGATTTGATTTTATATATTTCATATAATTTTCTATACTTGTAATATAAGAAAAATTTACAATATATTTGTAACAATTTGGACATAATTCATTTGTTTTAGTATAATCTTTATTATAAAATTCTTCAAAACAATTTCCACACATATAAAAAATACATAAATGATCAATTCCTTGAAAATGATCACAAAATATTTTAGTTAACTCTGATTTATTATTATTACAAAATGAACAAGTAATATTATCTATATTATTAGGAGAATTTTTTTTCTTTCTTTCAGAATATAATAATTGAGTATATTCATATTCATTATCTTTATTATTTTCATTTATAGGTAAATTTAATTTATTTAAATAATTAATAAGATTATCAAATGGAAAACCATCTTTTTTATTTTTACAAATAAAACAATTACCACAAATACAATATCTCAATCCATAATTTCCTCCTAAAATATTATAAATGGGAAAAATAATTGGTTCATAATTATTTAAATTTTTAGTTAATTCAATTATTTTTTTGTCTGTATCATTAAATTTATCATCTTTTAAATTTTTAAAAATATATTGTAAATTACTTATAGATACTTGTAAATGACCACTTGTTGAACTTAATCTTATATTAAATAAGAATATTATTATATAACGAATTATATTTGAACACATTTTATAATTTATAAATGCTTGAAATTGAATAAAATAATATTTTTTATAAAATTTAGAATTGTCTTTTATCATTTTACAATTTATTTCTAATTCTTTATCAATAATTAATTGAAATAAACCTTTTATTATTTCATAATATTTTAAATCAATATAATAATCAATATTTTTAAAATAATATTCATTTTTTATGAAAAATTCCATTATTTTTTTTGTCAAATAAGGTAAATATTGTTCATTTAAAAAATTGTCTATTTGTATAAAATTATTATGAGCAATTGATTTAACTATTTTTTTATATTTTTTAAGTGATTCACCAATAAAATCAATTTCATCATTATTATATATATCAATAGTTGAATTCATAAAACTAGGATTATCAATTGTTGAATCAAAATTTAGACTATCTATCAAATTTTTCACATCTTCATCTGAATCATCTTTTTCCATAATTTAATTTATATTTTATTTTATTTAGTATTTAAATAAATGGGAGAAGTAAAATTAAATATTGCTTTTTTTGGTTTTAATTCATTAAATTTAATTGAAGTTATTAAAACTATTTCATGTAAATTAACAAATTTTGCTATAAATGTTGATGAATTTGATGATATTAAACCAGGAATTTTTGAAAAAAAAGTTGTATTTAAAAATAAGACAAGAAGTTTATATATAATGGCAGATTTTCCAAAATCTGAAGATGATTATATTGAATTATTACAGAATTTTGAAATAAATAATTTAGAAATAAAAAAGTATTTAAAGAAAAAATTTAAAGAGGAAATTGATTATTATTTTTTGGTATATGATGAAAAAATACAAATTTTAATTGAATATTTAATTTCAATTTCAAATAATAATTATTGTTTAATATTGCCAAAAAATACAAATTTAAAATGCAAACTTATAGAGAATAATATTATAAATAATTTAGAAGATCCATCTATTGATAATAAAGTATTTAAATTTTTTGATCAAATATATTCTTTATATCCAAAATTTGAAGAATTTATTAAATGTTCAAAAGAAAAATATTATAATAAATTTAATAAATATTTTAGAAGATTTTATGAATTAAATTCAAAAAGTGAAAAAGAACTTTTTGAATTATTTAATTCTTTTGAATTATATTCATTTGATTCTAATGATTATAATGATGACTCAATTATAATACTTCAAATCTTATGTAAAAAAAATTGTAAACAAATTTCTTGTAATGTTGAACAATTTTTTTGTCAACAATGTAAAATGAAAAAAAGAAGTTTATTTGATAAGAAAAAAAAATTATTTTTATGTGAAAAATGTAATCCTAATAATAAACCAAAAGGAAATTATGTAAGATGTGAAAAATGTAAACAATTAATTAATAAAGATGAATCTCCACTTTATATTATTACTTTTTGTTGTAATAAATGCTATTGTTCTTTTTGTATTAAAAATCAAATAATTCCTCAAGTTAAAAAAAAAGCAACAAAAATAAAATGTTTTTGTGGAGAAAATATGTATGATGGAATAATTGATTACATTTTAGGAGAAGAATATCAAAATATTTTTAATGATAATGCTCTAGATGATATTGATAATTAATTATATTCAATGATTAATTGTCATTGAGACAATTTAAAATAATAAATAAATAAAATATATTAAAAGAATTCATATTAATAATTAATTTATTTTCAAAAAAATTAATAAAAAAATGTTTAATTGTTTTTGTAATTAAAAACTTCAAGTTATAAATACAAATTCTCAAAAAAAAGAAACATCAAAAAGAATTACATTTAAACTGTATTAATAAAAGTAAAATAAAAAATTTAAATTCAAATTTATAGAAAATATATATATAAAAATATATTTACATGGTTTATGTTTTTGAAAACAATTTGAAAATGAAATTAATTTTTATGAAACCAATAATGTTTTAAATATTTCAATGAATAATATGAATTTAATGAGACGATCTCTTAGAAATATTCATTTATTCATTTTTTTATTGATTATATTATTAAGATAATAGAATGAATAATTTTAATTTCTCCATTTTCTTTATTTATAAACATATTTTTTTATAAAAAAATAATCAAATTAAAAGTAATATTTTTATTATTAATGGAATAAAAGATGAATTAATATTTATTAATCAGCGTTTTAAAATATAAAAAAATGCAAACAAATTTTAAATAGTTTAATAAAAATATTTCTTTATAATATTATATCTAAAAGAAAATATAAATTTTATCAGAAAATAATAATTTTATTAAAAAAATAATAACTATAATTATAATGAAACATTAAATCAAATTATAAAAAAAAATTTTAATAAGAGAGAAAATAATTCTAATATATTTAGAATTCAATTAAAAAGAGAATCATTTAGATGTTTAAACATTAAATAAACAATTTATATTATTACATTAAATGAAAAGAATATTTCATTTAATTATAATAATTACAATATATGATATAATTATTAACATTTTTATAATATTAAATTTTTTAAAAAATTATAAAAAATAATTTTATAATAACTTTATTTTTTAAAATTAATATTGTAATTATAATATTTAATATAAAAAATATGAATAAATATAATAAAAATAAATTAAATGAAAAGTTTATTAAAAAAATTTTTATTTATTAGATTTAAAAGAATTTTAATTTACTTATGTAAAAAAATTATAATTATAAAAAATTAATGAAAAATAAAAAAAAATTATTAAAAAAAATTTATCATAATATGTTATTGAACAAAATTAATATTTAAATCAAAATTTTTGCCATTTATTTATAACAAAATTAACAGCATTTAATTATCATTCATATAACAAGATTTATACTAATTATATATAACAAATGCTGATAATAAAAGCAATTTTACCATGAAGGCTTTACTAATATTAACTTAAAGTTTAAAAAAAACAACAAATTTATAATACATAATATAAAAGTTCGTTCTAATAATATCAACACAAAAACAAAAAGCAATATATATACAAAAAAGCTAAAATAAATTTAAAAAAATGTTATTTTGAAAAATCTTTTTTAATTATTATTTTCCGTATTTGAATGAATATTCGATTTAGAAATTAAGTTAATTTGATTAAAAATTGTTTGATGAATTATTAATTGACTTTCGAATAATTTTCTATATTCTTTATCATTTTTTTCATCAATAGTTTTCATTAATTGTTTAAATTTATCAGAATTTATAAAAGCATTAAAATATTGATTTATAATAGGATATTTCTTTTTTAATTGTTTTAAAAATGACTTTGATGTAACTTTAATATTTTTTTTTAAATAAATTAAAATATTTCTTTCAATTCCTAATTCTTTTTTATTTTCTTTCATATAATTAAAAAAATTAACATTAATCTTTTTAGTTAAACAATCAACTTGATACATCCTTTTTCTAATTCTTAAAATATTAAAAATAATATTTACTTTGCATGAGAGACTGTAAAATAAGTTTTTTTTTTTATTTCTTTTTTATGATTTTTTTCATTTTTAATTATATTAGAATCATTAAAAGATTCATTTTTATCATTACAGCATAATATAACATTACTAAGCCTTTCTAAATTTGATAAAATGTTTTGAGTTTCATTTGAAATGATTTGATTACTTTTATTTAGAAGAGAGATTATTAAAGGAATTTGAAAATTTAAAAAAAGAATAGAAAATGAAATTTCCTCATTCATCTTTTTAAGAAATAAAAATTAATAAATTATCTTCCTTTATTATTTATTATTTTAGTAGTATGAGAAGTAAATTAAAATTTATTTTTTATTCATTTTTATTTATAGACTTTTCATTTTGAATTTATTTGGAATAATTTATGTCTTTTTAATTTTAAATATTTGGAAATTATCTTTTTCAAAGATTTTATATAAATTAAATTATATTTTATCGTGGAATTTATTTTAAACAAATATTTTTTATAATAATTTGAGATTAATAAAAAAAATATAAAAAAATGAAAACAATAATTTATTTTAAAATATTTTTTATTAATTTATAATGAAAATTTAATTTTTATAATGAAATAAAATTTGAAAAATATAATAAATCTTTAAAAATAAAATTTATTATTATTTTTTAAAAATAATTTATTAGTTTATTAATAAATTTTATAATGCATATTTACTTAAAATTAAATAAATATTACTTTTTTATAATATATAATAATTATTCTGCTTTAAAAATTTGGATTTCAAGAAAATATTAAATATATAATAAAAAATATTATATTAAATATAAATTTAAAATAATTAATTAATTAATTATATAATGAAGAATATTATTATTAAATTATTAAATAATCTTAATAATTTACAAATTAAAAAGAATTTCCTTAAATTTAATTATTTTTTTTTTTTTACTTTTTTATCTTTTTTATTTTCATTAAATAATAATTAAAAAATTATAAAAACATAAAAAAATAATATAAAATAAATAAAAAATAAATAAAAATACCTCATATTATCTATATAACCAAAAAAATAAAAAATAAACCAAATATAAAAAAATTAAAAAATCCAAAAAAAAAAAAAATGGACAACATAAACTTAGACAAAATAATAAAAGTAGATGAATTAGATTCAAACATGATATTAAATGTCCCAGAAGAAATAGGAGAAAAAATACATAAATACATTCAAAGTCAGCAAAATTCAACAGAACCAATAAGTATAGAAATAATAGAAAATCCAAGTGAATCAATGAAAATAGAAGATAGTAGAAAAATGATATTTAATTTTAATAACGAATTACATCCAATAACAATATTAGACTTTCCTTGTATAATAGAAGCCCAAAAAACAATTGATTATAAAACTTATTATAAAGGAAGTGATATATCACAAATGTTTTATGTACATAATGACAAATTAAAAAATGAGAAAGATTTAATAAATTTTAATCCAATGATTAATAGTAAAGATCCTCATTTTAATGAACTTTTATGGAAAAAAGATCCTGATCATAAATATAAATTAAAACACGGTTTAGCAAAATGTACAAGAAATATTAGATCAAGAAGATTTAAAAGAAAAATTAAATATAATAAAGAAGAAATATTAGAAGTTGCTAAAAAATTAAAAAATATTATTGATAATGGTGCTGCAAATTATGAGAATCAATTAAATAAAAATAATACTGAAGAAAATGAAGATACTAATACAGTTATTACTAATCATAATGTTAAAAGTATTAAAAGTGGAAAAAGTAGTTTAAAAAATACAAATAAAAAAAATAAAAATAAAAATATTAATAATAATAGTAATTTATTAACTATTCCACTTGATGAATTAGAATCAAATTCAGTTAATAATTTAAATAATAATTTAAATAATAATAATTCTACTTTAATTAAAATTGATGCCTTACCACAAATTACTGAAGAAAAACAACAAATTTTAGATAAGTATAAAGAATTAAAAGAAGAATATGTTAGATTAAAAGAAGAAATTGCAAAAGATGCTGAACATGATCATGAAAAAATAAAAAAGAAAAAACAAATTAAAAAAGAACTTAAAGCTTTGAAAATTAAGTATAAAAATGAATAAAGTTTTATTTTTTTAACATTTTTTTTTTTCTGTATTTGATTTTTTTTTTAAATGTTTTTTTTTGATATAGTTTAGTTAGGTTTAAATATAAAAAATTATAATATTATTTTATTTTTTATTTTATATTTTATATTTTTTTTAATTTGTTTGAATAATTCAATTTTTTTATTTAATTAAAATACTTAATTAATTTCTTTTGAATAGGTCATTATTTAATAAAATATTATCCAAAAAAAAAAGAAAAATAAAAAAAATAATATAAAAAAAAAAT
>JAEEGK010019790.1_pt1 | contig 14391 bp, 6 predicted proteins | sample 8958771 | NCBI WGS metagenome assembly JAEEGK01 (sample SAMN16246547, study PRJNA631951) | gut metagenome | biome: gut microbiome; feature: rumen; material: SC-attached | host: Bos | place: Iran: Karaj | collected 2018-10
AGATAAATTACTTAAAATTATTAATGATTTAAAATTTGAAAATGAAAAAATGCATAAAGCAATGACTGAATATTTAAATAGACCTAAGAATGAAAAAAGATTATATGAATTTGATGATAAAGGAAAAAAAATTTTTAATTACTTTGATAAAGGAATAAACACAGAAGATATAGAACAAAGACTTATTTATGAAGAACAAATGAAAAGAGAAAATCCATGTTTAAATTATAATAATAATAATAATAATAGAAATATAATTTATCAAAACAATAATTATTCTCCTAAAAATAATAATAATAGTAACTATAATAATAATTATTCAAATTATCAAATTCCAGAAAGGCAATTTAATAATGAATATTATAATAATACTCAAAGGACAAATTCTTCATTTAATAATAATTATTTGCATACAATGACTGAATATTCAAATAATAATTATAATGATAATAATTATGATTATAGTAGACAAATTCCAGATAATATATATGATAATAATATTGATGAAAATGTTGATGAAACACAAACTAATATTAATGATTTTGAAAATAATGTAATGTATAATAGTAATTCTGGAGAAAAAATTGTTTATAATGGAATTGATGATGGAAATAATGATTATTTATATATTCAACATAGAAATAATGATTATTATCCTTCTGTGAATAGAAATTTAAAAGAAAAAGTAAATAATGATAATAGTGAAGGTCAATGATAGAAAACTAATTTTTTTTATTATCTTTTTAAAATTATTTAACTTTTTTTTATATAAAATTGTATTTTATAAAATTCAACATATTAAAATTCATATCAAACAATAAAATATTAAATAGTAATAATATGAATTTCAATACTCATATTATAAATTATGAACAAAAAGTATAAAAAATGAATGTTGACATTTTTCTATTTTTAATAAAAATAAAGTATTACTTTTTCTTTTTTATTTAAAAAAAATGGATAAAAAAGATAAAATATCAATTCTAATAGTATCAGATATTCATGAAAGTATTGAAAATTTAAATAAACTTAGGGAAAATTGTGAAAAACATTCATATAAACCTGACTATATATTTATATTAGGAGATTTAGTTTCAGTTCCAGTAGGAGATCAAGATAAAAAAGAAATAGGGGAAACCTACTATAACTTAATAAATGAAATATTAAAATTATTAGAAAATATATCACCAAAAGTAATATATATTCCAGGTAATAGAGATCCAAAAATATTATTTGAAAATGAAGATAATAAAGTTAAATTTGGTTCTTCATCAATAAATATTCATAAAAAAAAATATGATATAACAGATAATTTATTCGTTGTTGGAATTGGAGGAAGTGTAACAAATGTAAGTTCAAATGAAAAAGAATATCATAAATATAATGTTAGTTTTAATGATGTTGATTGGAAAGGTTTTCCTTATATAGACAATTTTGAAAAACCAAATTTTGAAAAAAGTGAAATGTTATATCAAAAAGATTTAGATATAATATTTAATTTTATTAAAGAAAATAAAAATAAGAAAGTAATTATTTTATGTCATAATGGACCTTTTAAATCTTCTTCTTCAAATTGTTTTGAAAATAATGGATGTTATTATGGAGGAAGTTTAATATTGGATAATTATATTAATGAAAATAAAAATAATATTTTAAGTGTTTTACATGGACATACTCATCTTGGAACTGGAATTTGTACTTTATATGATATTAATGTTTTAAATCCTGGATCTTTGAAACTTGGTTTTTATGGAAAAATGGATTTAGTAGAAAGAAACGGAAATTGGATTGTTAAAAATATTTCCAAGTTTAGAATTTAAATTTGAATTTTTTTATAATTTTTTTGGGAAAAAAATATTATGTTATTTATATTTTGAATAAATTTATAATTAGTTTTTTTTATTATTATTTTGTTTTCTTTTTTTGTATTTTCTATAAACTCTTTGAATCAATTTTGTTGAGGAAAGAAGTTTTTGATATATTATATTTTTTCTCCAAATATGGAAATATAATAAAAGTTTGCTTTTAATATTTTGTTCTTTTTTTAATAATATTTTTTTAAGTGTATTTTGTCTATTACCCTTTTTTTTCAATACTATTTTTTTTTTATAATATTTATTTAGTTTTATGGAAAAATTAATTATTTTTTCTTTTTTTAAAATTGATTTCATTTTGAGAAAATAATAATTCAACAATTTTTTTTTGTTTGTTTGTTTTTTGTCGAAAATATTCTTTAAATTTTTATTTTTTTTAATATTTATTATTATATTTTTTAAACATTCACAAATATAAGAATAAACATTTATTTTAAGTACTTCTATAATTCTACTTATAAAAAAATATACTTTTTGTTCATAATTAATCAATTTATACATTTGAATAATCCAATAATAAAAAAAATGAATTAATCTTTGTTTATATTTTATTTTATTATTTTTTAAAATACTCTTCAATTTACATTTTATTAATAACTCTTTTGAAATTTTATTATTTTTTTCAATTAAATATATATTTTTCCAAATAATGAAAGGTATACTTATATTAATTTTATTTTTTCTCAAAAAGAATTGTTTAAGAATATTTCTTCTTTTATTCTCATTTAAAATTTTTATATTATTTGAATATTGTCTTAAAGAAAATAAAATTTTTCTATTTTGAAATCTTAAATGTCTGTAAATAACAATAATAAGTTTTCTAATAAATAAATTAAGATATTTTCTTATTTTAAATTTCCTAATAAAAGGTTTAAAACAAATAGATTTAATGCATTTTTTAATAAGATTTAAACTTAAAATATCATTCCTTTTAAGTTTTTTTGAATTAGCTCTTAAACCTAATAATCCTTTATTAATCATATTTTTATAATAAATAAATAGAATATCATTAAATAAAGGTTTTAATAAAAAGTACATTAAAAAAGCATTTGTTTTTCTTGCAAATTTCATTATAAAAGAATTAAAAAATTGATATAATAATATATGATTCATTCTATTAATAAATTCAATTAATCTTTTTTCCTTTTTTTCTTTTGTATAATTTTTCCATTTTAAAATGAAATTTTTAAACTTATTGATTTTATTTTCTATTTTCGATGGATTATTCATATATTTTAATCTAAAGAACAAATATGGATGATATTGATTTGAAAATTTTAATTTGAATTTATCATTATTTTTCAATAAAAAAAATTTAATTGAATTTTGTAATTTTTTAATTAAATTAATTTTCTCAATGAAATTTCTAAAAAAATTAATTAAATTTTTTTTAATAACTTGCTCAGACATAAATCTTAATTTATTTGAAAATTTTTTAATTTTCTTTTGATTTTTCCTATATATAAATTTTCTATAATTAGCAATAATTTTATTTACAAATTTATCCAAAAAATGTTTATTCACTAAAAAAGCATAATTATTAATTAAAACCCTAAAAAATTTTTTCATTTTATTTCTTTTAATAGCAAAATTAATTCTTTCTATAAATTGAATTAACCTTTGCTCATTTTGTATTCTTTGAATTTCATTATTTAATAATTTTTGTATAAATCCTTGATTTTTTTTTTTTAAAAATTCTCTAAATTTTCTTTGAATAAAAATAATTTCATTAATATGATTTTCGAAAATTTTAGTTAATCTTAAATTATAAGAATATTCTAATCTTCTAACAAGAATTGCAGCACTTTTAGCTTGATTATAATCATATTCTGCAATTGGATTTTGTTTTGGACCTATTCTTTTTGGAATTGGAGTTAAATTTTCTTTTAAAAATGTTTTACTTTCTATTTCAAATATTTTATTATTTATATTATCATTTTCTACTAAATAATCATTTTCGGAATTTAGTTCATATATAAAACTTTTATTTTCTTCATAATTTTTTTCTTTCTTTTTTTTGTTGGAAATATTTAATATTTCTTGTTCTGTTATATTTATTCTATTTTCTATTTTTTTATTCTCATTTTTTATTGGGGATAAGTATGTTTTATTTATGTATCTTTTTGATTTTTCATTTATGTGGTTTTTAAATAAAAATGAACTGTCGTTTATTATATTATTAAAATTATCATTTGTTATTATTCTTTTACTTTTATTAAAAAAATTTCTTGGTTTTTTATTTTTTCTTTTCTCTTGAGATATTCTCTTATATGTATCTATTGATTCCTTTCTTAACGATTCTTTTTCTGATTTTGTTTTCATTTGTAATTTTTTTTCCTTTTTAGAATTTAAGTTTAAATTGCTTATTGTTATATTTGCTAATGGATTTTTTAATATATCTTTACAGTAATTCTTTTCTAATGATTGGATTCTTTTTTTTATATATGCTTTGTTTTTATATTCTGGTTTTATTTTATACATTTTTTATTAGTTAAAATTTAGATTATTATTATTTTAATAATAAAATTTTAAAATGAAAATTTAACTCAAAAAAAAATATTTTTTATTTTTTATTTCACATAAAAATAATTTAAAATATGTTTAAAGAAATAAAAGATTTTATAGATAATTATATAAAAGATGATAAAAAAAAATCTCCTTCTTTTATATATAATATTGATATAAAAGACTTTATTGAAATTTGTTTAAATGATGATAAAAAAAACAATGTAACTTTCATATATGATTTTCTATCAAATTATATTAAAAAAAATTTTAGTGTAACAAATTCATATTCTGAACACATTTATAATTTTTATGTTTTATTTCCAGATATTTTATCAATCTTATTTAAATGTTGTAATAATAAAATTGAATCAATAAATGATTTTATTAAATTATATTCTTTATTCTTTGATCATATACTAAAAATTATTTTGAATTTTCCAATTAATAATAATTTAGAATATAAATTTAATCATAAAAAATTTAAAATTTTTGATTATTTATATGAAAGATTACTTTTTGAAATTGTTAATTATGAAGGAAAAAATAAAAAATTTATTTTAATATCTAAAAATGCAAATATTAATATTTCCTCTTTTAATTATGAAAGATCTTTTTCTTTTAATATATTTAAATGTTTATTTGATTCAATAATAAATGAGATTGAATCAAATTTTTTATTTGATAAATATTTCTTTTGTATTAATTCGATTTTAATAAAAATAAATGAAGCAAAAACTAATTTATTATTTTTATCTTGTATAAGTGTATTTTTTGAAAAAATTCATAAATTTTATTTAGAAAAAAATAAAGAAAACAGAAAAAATGAGTTAAATAAGGAATTAAATTATATATATAGAGAATTAATAAAAGGAATATTTTTTTATTATAGAAAAATTTTAAATGATAAAACTCAAAATATAATTTCAGTTTCTGATTTTGGAAATATATATTTGGAATATTTAGAAAATAAAGGAGTTTATTTGTCACAAAGACAATTAGAAAATTATATAATAAATAATTTCCCTTTTTTTACTATAATTTTTAAAGACTTTTTAAATTTTTTTAATTCAAGTGATAAAATAAATGATAAAGATTGGATTTGTTTTACTAAAGTTATTAAATTTATTACTTCGAATAAGAGAATTATATATAAATATTTAGAAGAAGATAAAAGAAAATATTTTGAAGAAATTGAATTTTTTTATCAATTAAATTTTCCAAAAGAACTTTTTAAATTATCAAAAAAAGAAAAAGAAAATATAATTGAAATCATACATTCAATTAATAATAAAATTAATGGAAGTAAAGAAGAAGATTCTATTATTTCCATTTTAAAAGAAACTAAAAAAAATTTATTAGATTATTTTTTAATTTCTGAAGATTCAATTCATAGATTTAAAAAATTTGAAAGAATAAATAATTCAAAGCAAATAACAATGAATAATATCATTAAATCAAAAAATAAATTTGATTCTCCTTGGTTTTATGATATTGATAATGAAAATGAGTCAATTCTTCTTTTTTATTTTTTTAGATTTATTAGTTTAATTATTGATTTGTGTAGAAGATTACCAATTGAAAATTATAAATTTCCAAAAACTAATTTAAGACCTTTATGTAATGTTTATTTTATTATTAGAAATATGTTACTAATTTCTTCAATGTTATTTTTAACTTATGTTATTTATTTAAATTCACCAAAATTATTTCCTGTTATAGAATAATAAAAAAAGGGATTTTTATATTTTATTTTTTTAAATTAAATTTGTATTTATTTAATTTTATTTATTTTAATTCTATATCATTTTCATCCATTTCTTTTTTATTTATTTGTTCTCTTATTTCTTTTTCACTTGCAATGAAAAAATCATTTTTACTATTTACTAAAATAATAAATTTCTTATAAAAATCAACAAATTTATAATTTTTTTTTTCTAATAATAAAGCAGATTCAAGAATTAATCTATTATCAGAAACTAAAGCCATAGAATATTTTAATAAATAAATTATATTATTATCATTATTTTTAGAAAGAAATACATTCAATAAATTTTCTTTAGGTTGATAATTAATTTTTATAATTTTTCCACTTTCTATTTTTTCTTCTATTTGAATCATCCAATTATCAATATCAATAATAGTTAAAATATTATCAGAAAGAACAGAAATATATTTACTATTTAAATATTTAATTTTATTATAATTTTTACTTTCATCTAAAGCAAAAATTTTCTTTATTTTTTCCTTTTCATACATTATAATAAAGTTTTGAAATAAAGTAAAAAATTTATTTCCAATTAAATTATTATTTATATCCATTGATATAATTTTTTGATTTTTATATTTTCCCATAAAAGAACAAATGAATTTATTTTTTTCATTATTTAATTCCCAAATTTTAAAATGAGAATTTGATAAAGTAACAAATTTAAAAAAATAATTTGAACCTTCGATAAATTCAATTTTTTCATTTAAATGAGGATTTTCACAAATTTCAATTAATTCAATATTTTCTTTTTCTACTTTCCAAAACATTAAATAAGAAGTTAATAATTTATTTAGATCAAAATAAATTTCTTCAAGAGTTAACATATAACAAATATCAGAATCATTTTTTGGAGATGAAAAAGCGATTTTTTTTAACTTTTTCATATTATTATCTTTTTCTTTTTCAGTTTTAGAAATGAAATTTTTATTAAAAACATTTAATTCAAAAGAAAAAACATTAGAACCAATATTATAAAATTGAATAATTCCATTGTTTTCATTATAAAAAGTAATATAATGGAATTTTTTATTAAAAAGAATAAACTTATCAACAAAAGAGGAATAATTAATAGAAGAAATTTCATGAATAATTTTCATAATACTTAAATTGATAATTTTAATAGAATTATTTTTTAAATAACAAGCTAAAAATTTAGAATCATTAGAAATAATAATAGTTGATATAATATCATTTAATCTAGGAAGAAAATCTTTAACCCAAGTATTAATATTCCAAATAACAATAACACCTTCATTTCCACAACTATATAAATATTCATTATTAGGGTCAAGTAATAAATCATTTATTTTATGTGAATGCCAATGTTTAGTTGAAATAATATAATTTTTTTCTGTGAAATTTGTTATGAAATATATTTTTCCTGATATATCACTTAAACAAACTGAATCTTCATTTATATATATTATTTTGGTTATTGGTTTTTGAAATTCTATTTGATTTGTTGTTTTTGATATTAGGTTATGAATTATTAATAAGTTTCCATTGGAATATAATAAGGTATCTTCTTTTATTTGTAAATTCTTTTTTTTTGTGTTTTTTTGAAGTATTTTTTCCTTTTCTTTTTCTTTTAAGGATATTAAATTATTTTGAGTAGATATTTCATTTATTTGATATTCTGAATTTTGGACAAAATTATTTTTTCCGTTTTCTAATAATGTTATTTCTACTTTTGTTAAATATGAATCGTTTTCTGATAAAAAATAAAAATATTTATTATTTATTAATTTAAATTCGCTATATTTTCTATTTTTATTTAATTGATATTCACATTCTACTTCTTTATTTGATATTTTAAATTTATATATTATATTTTCTATATCTAAAATATATATTGAGTCATTATCATTTATATTTTGAGTAAAGGATATTATTGTTTTTCCTCTTACATTTATTCTAAATATTTTTTTATTTTCAATAAAATCATATAAAACGAGCTTATTTCCTGAAGAAAAATATATTTGATTTGAATTAAATATATTAAATTCTAAAGCTTTTGATGATGAAGGAAAAAAAGTCTTTTTATGAAAATTGATTTGTTGAAAGCTCATCTTTATGAATAAAAAAAGGATAATTATTTAAATTAATAATTATATATTTTTTGAATATTTATAATTTACAAAAAAAAAATTTTTATTTTTAGTTTTTTTGATTTATTTCTATTTTTATTTTTTTTTTCTCATTTTTCATATTTGGGCTTATTGATTTTTTTCTATAATTATTAACTACTTTATTTTTTAATTTATCAGTGAATTCTTTTTTTGATAAATTTAATTTTTTAATTTCATCTTTTTTCTTTTCTTCTTTTTTTTTATTGACATTTATAATATCATTATATTTCTCAAATAATCTTTTATTTAAATTTTTCATTTCTTTATTACTCATTTTTACTTTTTCACCATTAATTAATCTTTTCATTGTTTCATCACAAGGAATTTTATTATTTTTTTTTAAACCTGAAAAAGATTTATTATTTAAAGAAAGAGATTTAGATAATAAATAACTTTTTGAAAATCTTCCTTTAGTTTTATTCATATGTTCATATATATGATTCATTTCAATAATATTTTCTGAATTTTGTCTTAATATATTTTTTTCACTTTTTACTCTTTTTTCTATTTCTTCTTTTAATTTTTTCCTTCTTGATCTAAATGCTTCTGCTAAAGATAAATTATCATTTAATCTTTTATTATATGAATTCGAATATTCCAACACATTATTATATTTTATTTTATTTTCTGATTCTAATGTTTCTGATTTTAATGTTTTTTCTGTTAAATCATTTTGACTTTTTGAATTTCGAGATTTTATATTCAATGTTTGATGTATAGTATTATTTATTATTTTTGTATTATTGCTTATTAATATATTATTATTATTATTTAATGAATTATTTATATTAGTTATTGGAATTGATTTTTCTTCTTGATTTTTTTCTTTTTGAGTTTTTGAATTTTCCAAATTATTTTTTACTTCTTTTTTACTGTTTCTTTTTATTCTTGATTTAAACTTTTTTTTATTTTCATCTTCTTTTTTATCTTCTTTTTCTTTTATTTTATCTTTTTTATCCATGATTGGTATTTTATTTCTCTCATTATTATTTTCATAATGTTCTTTGTTATTCAATTCTTCTTCTTCTTTATTAATTAAATCAATAAAATATTTAAAAGTTTTTTCATTCATCTCTTTATTACAATAAAGACAAGTTATCTTTTTTAAAGGAAGTTTATTAATAATAATATATCTGTAAATTTCTTCACATTTTATGCATGAATTTGGCTCTTTTATTTCTAAATTATTTTCTTCATAATGTTTTAAATTTAAATTTTGATTTATATTCATATTTGGTAATTGAGGAATTATTTTATTATTTATATTACTTAATATATTTTTTTGTTCTTGGAAGTTTATAAAGTATTTCATTTGTTCATATTGTTGTAATTGTTGAATTTGCTCAAATTGTTTTATTTTTTTAAAATTTTGATATAATGTAAATTCTTCAAAATTTAATTGTAAAGGATTGTCATTAATATTATTATAAATTATATTATTATTATTATTGTTAGGAATATTTAAATTATTATTATTATTTTTATTGTTTTTATTATTACTATTATCATTATTATTATTACTATTATCAGTATTATTATTATTATTATTATTATTATTATTATTATTATTATTATTGTTATTATTATTGTTATTTTTATCATTATTGTTATCATTATTATTATTATTATTACAGTTATTTTGAATATTTTCTTTACTAATTGTTGAGTCTTTTGAAAAAGAAGAATTTTTATTTATAAAATCCATTGAATGATTATATATTATTCTTGTTTTTTTTGGTGATATTTTTTTCTTCTGATAAATTTTTTTTTTTTTTCGTGGAATTTTTTTCTTAGAAATAATACCAATTTCTTCACTTTTTTCGACCTTAAATTCTGATAAATCAAAATTCCTTTTATAATTTTTATTACTTTTATTTCCTGTACAAAAATTATTTTGATTTTTTTCTGAAATTAAATCAAAGAAAAAATTTTGTTCAGTATTAACAGTATGTAAAATTTTTTGTTGCATTTCAATATTTTTTAATATTTTTTTTTTATTATTTTCATTTAATTCTTCAGTAAAAATTTTTTCAGGAGTTTTTTTAATCATAGGCATTTGTTCAATTTCATTATTACTTTGAATATAATCTTTTAAATCTCTATATGAACTTAAAGATTCTGAAAAAGGTTCTTTTTTGACGATTGATTTTTCATTTATTTCAGATAATTTATTTCTTTTAAAATTTCTTTTTATTATTATTTCTTCATTTTCAAAATTATTTTTAATTATATTATTTATATGATTACTTATATTATTTTTAATCTTATTACTATTATTTTTTTTATTATTGTTAATTTCTTTATTATTGAAATTTTCATTATATTCAATTTCATAAATTATTTCTTTTGATTTTTTAACATTATTTTTCTTATTTTCAATAATATTAATTTCTTTATTTGTATTTGAATTATTATTGTCATCAGGATAATTATTTATTTTACTTTCACTATTATTTTGATTTTGAAAATCAGAAAAATCAGAAATATCATCAATTTGTTCAATAGTTTCATTATCATAATTTTCATTATCAATAATAGAATTATTATCAAATTCATGATTTATATTTTTTCCAAATTTAAAAGGTGCATCAATTAAAAATTTTTGCCCTTCAAAAGAGTAATTTACATTATTTTTATTCATTAAATTTTCTCCTAAATATTCACCACTAAAAGAATCATCACTTAAAGTTAAATTAACTTGGTCATTATTTTCTAATTTTCCAATTTGAATATTTTGAATTGTTTCTAAAACATTTACTGTTATATCTTCATTTATATTATTGTTTTTTTCATTTTTAGTTTCGATTAAATTATCATTATTAATTGAAGGATAATCTATTATTTGTAATCCTTCTTCATTGTTTTCATTTATTGAATTTCTTATTTTATTATTTATTTTTTCCTCTTGATTTAATTTTTTATTATTTGTTGATTTTCTTTCATTGTTTTTATCATTTCTTCTTTGGTTTGAATCTAATAAAATATAATTTCTTTGAGCTTCAGTACAATTTCCACAAAAAAACATTTTAAAATTTCAATTTATATTAATATTAATTTAAACAATTAAATAAAAGAAAAAATTGATTATAAAAAATGTTCAAAATTTATTTTCCATTTTTATAATTAAAAAATAAATAATATTTCTAAAATAGTTTTATCAATGAATGAATTGATTTATTAATGAATATTATATATTTAATTTTTTTCTTTCATATTATAAAATCTGATTATAATCAATATGAAATTTTATCTTTTGATGAAATGATATATAAATTAAATCAAAATAAATATACTGAAAAAGAGTATAGAAATATTATTTCAAATATTACAGAATTATTAGAATATTATGTATATTTAGATATTGCTAAAAATCCACCTAATTCTTTACCCAAAGTAGATTTAATTAAAGAAATAAAATCAATAAATATTGAAAAACTTAAATTTTATGATTTTTATTTACAAATTTCAAATATTCTTTTTTCTGTCCAAGATGCCCATTTAAGAATTTCTTTTAAACAATTAGAAAATTACGAGTATTATTCTCCAATTTATTATTACATAAAAACGATAGATAATTATAATTATGTATTTCTTGATTTTAACCCAGATAATTTTTTAAATATTCCTTTCAATGAAACATTAAAATCCCAAATTGAAAAATTTAAACAATTCAAAATCATGAAAATTAATGATAATAATCCTTGTGATTATATACAAAATTTTGGTAAAAAATTATTTAAAAGTGAGCATGCTCAATTTACATATAATTTAAATAAAAAAATTAAATATGGTAATTTTTCAGATTATCCTTTTATTAAAAATGATTTAGAAAATATAACAATTTTATTTGAAAATAATGAATCTATAATATTTGATTATAAAATCATATATAATACAAATAAAAATTATGAAAGAAAAACACCTAAATATAATTTAAAATGGGATTCATATTTAGAAAATAAAATAAAATATAGAGTAGACAATAAAAATAAAGTAAATGTAATATATCAATCATCTTTTGACATAGAAGAATATGACAAAAACTCAGATTATTTTTTTAGAAATATGTTAAATAATATAAATTCAAATAATTATCCAATAATTTTGATTGAAGATTTCAATGATGGAGGAAATATACAATTTTCTTATATTCTCCAATCAATATTAAATTATAATTTATCAAATATAAAAAGTAGAGAAAGTTTCAGAGTATCAAAAAAAATAGGGATTGGACTTCCAGACTATTTTAATTTATTCGATATAAAAACATGTCAAAGACTCCAATTAAATAATTTAATAAGAAATAAGGAAACAGACATATATGAAAATAATATAAAGCATAATAGAACAAAAATAATATCAGTATATAACACATATGAGCACATATTATATTATACAAAAAATTATAAGAAAAAATTAAGAAAACCAACAGAAATAATTATATTTACAGATGGTTATTCTTATAGTGCCACAAGTTATTTTATTAAAGATATTCAAGAATCTGGAAATGCTATTCTAATTGGGTATAATGGTAATCCTTCAGAAGAAAAAAAAAATGATAAATTTGATTCAAGTCAATCACCTTCTGGTTCAATGGGAGAAATAAATAGGATATTAATAAGTAATTTAAATAAATATGATATTACAATGGATATTACAATTGGGGAAAGCTTTAATGATAATTTCCAAAATGAAAATAATATAAAAATTCCTAGAGAATATATTATAAATCCAATTGATGAAAGAAGTTCAATTTATAATAAATATAATGATGATAAATATAATGAATTTATTATTGAAGGTTTGAGAATTATAAATAAATATAAAAGTGAATGTAATCCAAAAAATAAAAAATTACTTTTATTGAGTGATTCTTGTTTATTTGATAATAATTTTACACATGGTGGTTTTTTATGTGATGATAATGGAAAATGGAGTAATGTTTGTCAACCTTCTTTTTGTGATCAAGGTTATTATTTTGATAATTATTTTAATATTTGTAAAAGAGATCCTTGTTTTCCTAATTTTTCATATCAGAATGTTGATTATATAAAAAATAGAAAAATGGAAAATAAAAATTATTATATTTATGATAATTTATATTTGTTTTTTATTATTGGTATTATTATCTTTGTCATTTTTTTAATTTGGTTTTTAAAAGTAAAGAAAAGAAAAAATAAAAAATATTTTGGAATTGAAATGGAAGATAAATTAATATGAAAAATATAATTAAAAGTCTATTAAAAAGTAAATTAAAAATAATAAAAATAACACCAAAAAAACTTTTTTTAAATAAATTTCATTTAAAAAAAATATTTAAAATAATACATAAAAATGTCAAATCCTTCCCAAGAAAAAAGTCACGATTCATATGCAAGAAATGAATTATATTCATTATATAGAATATTTGGTTTAGGAGTAAAAAACAATTTTTCAATAAGTCAAAATAATGAAAATGGATTAATGGCATGGGTTACAGGACCATATATAGTATTTTATGATATAAAAACAGATGAACAAATTTCTTTTTTAAAAAATCCAAATAATAAAATTTTATCTTGTGTTAAATTCAGTAAAAATGGAAAATTTATTGCAACTGGAGAAGGAAATTGTAAAAATGGAGAAGTTGCAATATATGAAATTAATTATAATAATGAAAAAAAAGAAGAATCACATAAATTTGTTTGCTCTTATAAATATCATAAACAAGGAATTGAAAAAATAGTTATTTTTAAAAAGGATAATTTTATTTTATCAGTTGGTGATAATAAAGATAAATTCATTAATATATATGATATAAACAAAAGAGAAATAATTTATTCTACTAAATTTAATAGACCTATTTTATCTTGTGATGCTTGTGATGAATTTATGGTTCTTTGTGGAAATAAATTTATTAAAATATATAATTATGAAAAATTACTTGAAGATACTTCACAAGGAAAAAATGGAACAACAAGACATATGATAGATTTATCTAAATTAAATGAAAGTGCTTTTGTTTCAACTGTTATTTTTCCAGTTCCAAATAAAAACGAAAAAAAAATATTTTTCTTAACATTTGATTGTTATTTAGTAGAATTAAAATCAAGTTCAAATACGTTGAATAGAT
>JAEEGK010019792.1_pt1 | contig 14389 bp, 13 predicted proteins | sample 8958771 | NCBI WGS metagenome assembly JAEEGK01 (sample SAMN16246547, study PRJNA631951) | gut metagenome | biome: gut microbiome; feature: rumen; material: SC-attached | host: Bos | place: Iran: Karaj | collected 2018-10
AATGCAGTTGATTATGCAAAAATACGCAAAATCTTGGAGATAATGACGGAAAAACACAGGGATTTCCGTAAATTTGTGGAGTTATGAAGAAACTGCTCATCGGGGCCCTGGGGCTGCTCGTGGCGGCCGGTTGCGTGCGCAACCGGTTCGATTACATCGACATCGCCGCTTCCGAGAAGGCCATGGCCGCCCTCGAGGCCGGCTTTGAGGCGGTTCCGGACTCCGTCGCCGACGGCCGGACCGTGTTCCTGCTCTCGCAGGGCGTCCCGGTGGCCGATGTGCTCGTGTACGCCGGCGAGACGGGGGATGTCCTGTTCAAGGATCCCGCCGTACCGTTCGGCTACGCCTGCGAGACCGTCGGGACCGACGTGCTGATGGACAGTCTCCACGTGAAGGCGGGCCGCCTGTATACGGACGCCGGCCTCAACGCCCGGATGCTGTATCTCCAGGATGCCCGGATGTCGCTTCCGGTGCTGAACAAGATCTCCGAATTCGCGGCCCGCGGGGCTTTCATCGGCGGCGTGAAACCCGCCAACTGCCTCCAAAAGGACGATGAAACCGTCTTCCAGCGCACCGTGGAGAAGGTGTGGCTGACGGGGAACGTGATGTCCGGCCGGACGGTGAAGTCCATCCTCAAGGCCGCCGGCGTGAAACCCGACGTGAAGACGAAGGCGGACAGCCTGTATTTCCAGCACCGCCGCCTGCCCGAGGTCGACATCTACCGGATCTGCAACCTGGGCAAGTCCTCCGGGAACGTAAAGCTCCGCTTCCGCGTCCAGGGGCGCCAGCCTTTCCAGTGGAATCCGGACACCGGCGAGATCACGCCCGTTTCCTACAAGCTGAAGAAGCGTTCTACCAAGGTGACGCTCCGGACCGTCCCCGGGGACGACACCTTCCTCGTATTCGGCTCCTTCGCCGAGCGCAAGAAGCTGAAAGTCAAGTAAATCCCCGTCATGGAACTCCAGCCGGTCGCCCTGTACCACGGAGCCCTCGGCTCCAAGTTCGGAATCCCGCGCCAGAGCGGTCTGGTCCCGTCCCTGCAGGGCCGCATCGTCTTCGAGCCGGCCTTCCGCAACCGGGACGCGCTCCGCGGCCTGGAAGGCTTCGACCGGATCTGGCTCATCTGGGGATTCTCCGCGAACAAGCCCGCGAAAGGGGAGTGGCAGCCCACGGTACGGCCGCCCCGCCTGGGCGGGAACGCGGCCGTGGGCGTCTGGGCCTCCCGGTCCCCGTATCGGCCCAACCCGCTGGGGCTCTCCTGCGTGGAGCTCGAAGGAATCGACGGGATGGACCTGCTCGTGAAGGGCGCGGACCTGATGGACGGAACCCCTATCTATGACATCAAACCCTACGTGGCCTATGCCGACAGTTTCCCCGAGGCCCGCTCCGGCTTTGCCGCCGCGGCGCCCGAGGCGAAACTGGAGGTGCGCCTGCCGGAGGGCCTGGCCCTCAGCCCGGAAGAGCGCGACGCGCTCGTCGGCCTGCTGGCCCTGGACCCCCGTCCGGCGTACCAGGAGGACCCGGAGCGGGTGTACGGCCTGCCGTTCGGCGGCAAGGACGTGCATTTCCGGGTGGAAGGCCGCGTATTGACCGTAATCGACTATGATTAATGTGATCGCCCTCGCCGTGCTGCCGGCCCTGATCCTGATTTTCTACACCTACCAGCAGGACAAGATGCAGCGGGAACCTGTCAAGATGATTGCGAAAGGCTTCGGGTGGGGCTGCCTTTCGGTGTTCTGCTCGTTCTTCATCTCCGTCCCGTCCATGCACCTGGGGCTTTTCCCGGATGGAATCAATTCCTTCTGGGATGCGTTCCGCACGGCCTTCTTCGGGGCGGCCATCCCGGAGGAGACGGCCAAGCTCTTCTGCCTGTGGATGTTCCTGCGGAAGAACCCGTATTTCGACGAGCGGATGGACGGCATCGTCTATGCCGTCTGCGTGGGCATGGGCTTCGCGGCCTTCGAGAATGTTGAATACCTGTTTGCCGCCGGCACCGACTGGGTGACTACCGGCATCGGCCGCTCCCTGACGGCCATCCCGGGCCACTTCGGCTTCGCCGTCCTGATGGGCTATTACTTCTCCCTGAACCATTTCGACAAGTACCGCGCGCCGATGGCCGGCCTCAAGATGTGGCTGTATCCCGTCCTGGCGCACGGCATCTATGATACCGTCGCGATGATGGCGTCCGTGACGCCCCAGCTCTCCGGGGCCATCACCATCGCCATCCTGCTGTTCTGCTTCCAGATGGTCAAGTGGGCCCGCCAGAGCATGAAGAAGCACCTGATCGCCGATGCCTCCGACTACGGCATGGACGGCGGTGTGGACATCCAGGGCTGATGCAAGATTCCCGTTTTCAGGGATTTCAGAAAGCGTATGAGAAGAAGGATTTGCCTGTTGGCGGCCATCCTGGCCGTCTTTTCCGCTGCGGGACAGCCCCGCGGCACCGCCACCGTGAGCGGATACATCACGGACGGGACCTCCGGCGAGACCCTGATCGGGGCCGGCGTCCTGGTGGAGGAATCCGGCCGGAAAACCCCGACCGGCGCCGTCACGAACCCCTACGGCTATTATACCCTGACCATCCCGCGCGGGACGGTCGCCCTGCAATACAGCTATGTCGGCTATGAAAGCGTCGGGCTGGAACTGGACCTGCAGCGGGATACGACCGTGAACATCGTCCTGACGCCGTCGGCCGAGATCCGGGAAGCCGTGGTCGTGGCCCAGAAAGACGCCGGTATCCAGAGCACCTACCTCGGCGCCATCGACATTCCGCTCAAGCACATCCAGCGCACGCCGGTCATCTTCGGCGAGGCCGATGTCCTGAAGGCCATCCAGCTGATGCCGGGCGTGCAGGGCGGAAACGAAGGATTCACAGGCCTTTACGTCCGCGGCGGCGGCCCGGACGAGAACCTCATCCTGCTGGACGGCGTCCCCATCTACAACGTGGACCACATGCTGGGCATCCTGTCCGTCTTCCAGACCGAGGCCGTGAAGAAGGTGACGCTGTACAAGGGCTCGTTCCCGGCCCGCTACGGCGGGCGCGTCTCTTCCATCGTGGACATCCGCACGAACGACGGCAACATGAAGGAAACCCACGGCAGCATCGGCCTGGGCGTCCTGACGGAGAAGTTCCATCTGGAAGGGCCTATCCTCAAGGACAAGCTCAGCTATTCCTTCAGCGCCCGCGGCCTGCATACGGTGTTCTTCGACCCGCTCATCCGCTATTTCGGGAAGCGGCTCTCGGACGAGGGCGAAGAGGTCTACGCCAACTACTTCTTCTATGACCTGAACGGCAAGCTCACCTGGCGCCTGTCCGACTCCGACCGCTTCTTCCTGGCCTCCTACAACGGCCGGGACCAGATGAACGTGAAATACACGGAGGACGAATCTTATTACTCGGACACGGAAGGGTTCAACCGCTCCAAACTGGGGCTCGGCTGGGGGAACAACGTGGTCTCCCTGCGCTGGAACCACGTGTTTTCCAGCCAGTTGTTCGCCAACACGACCGTGGCTTTCAACCGCTACCGGATGGGGGTGAACAGCGGGATGTGGAGCCGGGGCACCAATTACGACGGAACCAAGTACCGGTACGATTTCGACATCGACTACCTCTCGGGCATCCGGGACTGGAGCGGGAAACTGGACTTCGACTATGTGCCGTCCCCGCGCCACCTCGTGAAGTTCGGCGCCGAATATATCTACCACACTTTCTTGCCGCAGACCTTGACCGCGGTCACCTTCGAGCAGGAGGGCAATGAGCAGGCCGATACCAAGAATACTTACGGGAATACGACCCCGTACAAGGGCCACGACATCTCCCTGTATGCGGAGGACGATTTCTCCCTTACGGACCGCCTGACGGTCAATCCGGGCCTGCATCTGTCCCTGTTCAACACCGACGGAAAGAGCTACTGGAGCCTCCAGCCGCGTGTTTCGGCCAAGTACGCGTGGGACGGCGGCTGGTCCCTCAAGGCGGGCTATGCCCGGATGGCGCAGTATGTCCATCTGCTCAGCTCCGCCCAGATCGCCCTGCCCGTGGACCTATGGGTGCCCATCACCAAGGACATCAAGCCGGTCACCTCGGACCAGTTCTCCGCCGGCGTCTATTTTGACGGGATCAAGGGCTGGGAGTTCTCGGTCGAAGGCTATTACAAGGCGATGAACAACATCCTGGAGTACAAGGACGGGACGCTGATGATCGCCACGAACACCGGCTGGGAGACCAAGGTGGAGATGGGGACCGGCCGGGCGATGGGCCTGGAGTTCTTCGTCCAGAAGACGGCGGGGCCCCTGACGGGCTGGATCGCCTACACCCTGGCGAAGTCCGACCGTCAGTTCCCGGACGGGTCCATCAACCTGGGTGAACGGTTTCCCTACAAGTATGACCGCCGGCACAATTTCAACATCAACCTGAACTGGCAGGTCACCCCGCGCATCGACCTGAGCGCCACATTCGTCTTCGCGACGGGCGGCACGACGACGCTCCCGGTGCGGCAGACGGCCACCCTGGCGCCGGGCAGCAACTGGGTGCAGACGGCGGATTTCGTGGAACACCGGAACAATTACCGCCTGCCTGCGAGCCACCACCTGAACGTGGGCGCGAACTTCCACCGCAAGAAGCGGCACGGGGAAAGGATCTGGACCCTGGGCGTGTACAACGTGTACAACCAGATGAATCCGAACCTGGTCTTCCTGCATTATGAGACCAAGCGGCCGACGCCCGAAGCCGAGCCTGTCACCAACCTCGTGATGGAGAAGGTCACCATCCTGCCCATCGTCCCTTCCGTCAGTTACACCTATCAATTCTGAGCCGCCATGAGAAAGATGATACCGATTTTGACGCTCGCTTTCCTCGCGGCCGGTTGCTACAAGGAAATCCGGATCCCCACCGAGGACAAGGACCCGGTGCTGGTGATGAACGCCCAGATGGACAATCTGGAGGAAACGCACGTGGTGAACCTGTCCCGCAGCCTCCTGAGCAAGGTGGAACCGTTCCCCGGCGCCCGGGTGAGCGTTTATGTCAATGGAACCCTGGTGGCGGAAGCCATGGAAATGGTCGAAGAATACGCCTGGAACCGGACCGCCTACGCATTCAAGGCTACCTTCAAACCCGGGGACGAAGTGCGCATAGAAGCCACGAAAGACGCTTTCAACGCGTCTGCCACGGTCCGCGTCCCGCCCGCTGTCGCCGTCGCTTCCGTGGACACGTCTTCGGTCCGGATGACCTATCTGGACGATACCTCGGACTATCTCCAGTTGAAAGTCCGTTTCAAGGATCTGCCCGGCGATTCCTGGTATGGGGTGGACCACCGCGTTTCCGACATGTGGGAGTATCTCGACGAAGAGGGAAACGTCATTCCGGAGTATACCGCGGTGTCGAACAGCTTCGGCAGCATCGAGACCGGTTATGACCCGGTCATCAGCGAGGGGTCCGGCAAGACGTCCGGGAGCGACTTCGCCGCCCTTCTGTCCGTCGAGAACACGTATAACTGCTTCTCGGACAGCCCGATCGCCGGGAAGGAATGCACCCTCCGGGTGATGGCGTATCCGTGGAATGTCTATCTGAACGATTTCCGGTATGGCCTGTTGGTGCCGGAGGCGATGCAGGATGATCCGGATCCCTGGTCCATCCTCGTGAAACTGCCGGTCCGCGTGCGCCGGGAATGCTTCTTCCGGCTCCGGAGCCTGGACTTCGCCCAGTACCATTATCTGAAGGCGCTGAACAACCTGGAGACCTTCGGCACGGAGATGAACTTCCTCGTGGAGCCCACGACGCTGCCTTGCAACGTGGAGGGCGGCCTGGGCTTTGTCGGCATCGAGACCATCACGGAATTCCCGTACGCCCGCTTCGAGCGGGAATACGAGCCGATGGACACGATTTATTACTGATTTACAAGTCGATATCGAGCCCGATGCAGACGGCGAAGTCCCGGCCGTTGCGGTGGGTCAGTTTCCACATGCAGTCCACCCGAAGGAGGTGGAAGATGTTCGCGATGCCGACGCCCGCCTCGACGTAGGGCGTTTCCAGGGAATTGAGGCCCGGCATCAGCAGGAAGGGCGCGCCGCCGCGGTTTTTCTCCGAAATGGTGCCCCAGGCGCCGCGCACGGAGACGACCTCGCGGAGGTCCAGCTTCTTGACGAGCGGGATGATGCCGAACAGGAGGCCGTTGAAATTGTGCTCATAGAAGCCGGTCAGCCAGCGGTCCGAACCGAATTCATAGAAGTTCATCATCGAGAAGGCGTTCCGGTCCGCCAGCTTGACGACCGGGCTGCCGAAGAGCTGGCTCTGGTTGCCTTCGTGGAGCTTCAGGAGCGGGTACGGGACGGAACCCAGGATGGCGCCGCCGTTCAGGTGGAAGCGGCCGAAGCCGATGACGCCGGCGGGGATGCGCCAGTCCACGGTGAGCTCTCCGCGGAGGAAGGAGCAGTCGTCGGCCGTGATGCCCTTGACGCCGCCCAGCAGGTCCACGGAGATGATGGGATAGCGGGTGAAGATGTAGGCCTTGTCGAACACGCCCCGGTTGATGCGCTCGTCCCACGAGAACCGGCCCGTCCAGTGGATCTGGTTCGCGGAGAAACTCCCGGCCGCCGTCCCGTCCGGACGGATGAGCGGGATGTCCGGGTTGGCGTAGATCCTCAGATGCTGGAGGGTGAGGGTGGAGTTGAAGTTCGGGTTGAACTCGTACTCGTGCATCACCTGGGCCTTCAGGACCATGCCCTGCTTGTCGAAGCCGCCCGGCGCCAGGAGGGAGTTCACGATGTTCTTCTCCGTGAACACGCCCGAGCCGCGTCCGAGGCTCTCATAGTCCTTGCTGGCGGAGACGGTGATCTTGTTCGTCCGCTTCTGGTTGTCGCCCAGCATGAACTCGGTGGCGCCGCCCCATTTCCACAGCTTGTCCCGGAATCCATAGCCGCCGAACGCGGAGAACCGGACTTTCTTGCTGAATTCCTTCGTGGTATGTCCGCCCATCTGCAGGCGGACGCCTTCCGTTTCGTTGAAGGTCAACGTCCGTTCCCAGGGGCCGTAGCCGATGCCGATGTCCGTATTCTCCAGGTAGCCGGTGGCCAGCATGTTCCCGATGGCGGAGAGCCATTTGAAGGAACTCCGTTCCTTGAGGCGCTCCACGGTGGTGAAGATGGCCTTTTCCCGGGTCGTCAGGTTCTTGGGGCGGACATCGGCCCACCAGGATTCGTCCTTGTCGGGCGCTTCGCCCACTTCCACCTTGTCGCCGCTTGTCATCTCCTCCGCGCCCGGGAAGGGACCCGGCTGGAAGGATGTATACTGCAGGTCACGGTTCACCTGGACGGAAATGACGGTCACCCGGTCGTTCAGATGGGCCGCGATGTCCAGGAACATCTGTTCGTTGTCGAAGAACCAGGTCCCGTCCTCCCGGCGGGCGTAGTAGCTGTCCACGTTCAGGTTCCGGACCCAGTTGACATTGGAGGCGGGGGACAGCCGGCAATGGACGGAATGGATGGCGTAGTCCTCCGCGTCGATCTCCATCCGGCCCTCGAAGGTCGGGGACGTGATCAGCTTCTTCGGGAAGAAGGAGATGGAATAGGTCTTCCGGCCCGCGAAGGACAGGGTGTCCACGAGGCTGTAATGATAGAATAGGTGGCCGGCGGAACTGGCCGGGGAGGGAACGCTGATGTTGAGCACCGGGATGATGTCCCGGTAGAAGTTCATCCGCAGGGTGGAGCTCCCGGTGAACTGGCGGAAGATGTTCTGCTGGTCCAGGCCGGAGATGCGGCTGGCTTCGAACACTTCCTTGTCCACGGCGGGTTCCTTGCTATGATACCGGTGGAGAACCGCTTCGGAAAGCAGGACCGGAATGTAGCCGTTGAAGGCGGTGGAATCATCCATGTCCGCGATCAGCTCGCTCCGTTTGCGGAAGATGGCCTTTCCGACGATGTTGTCCACATTGGCGAGGGCGAGCTCCACCTTGCTGTAGATGTCGGCCTGCCAGGCGTCCTGGCTCTCCGGATCATGCTCCGCGCGGCGGGCCTGCAGGTTGTACAGGATGGAACGGAGCTTCAGCTCTTCCCTTTCTCCGCCGAAAACCTGTCCGTCCGGAAGCAGCGCGAAATTGACCTCGGTGTCGGCTCCTTCCTTGACGGGGAGGGCGGACTTCACGTATCCGACGACCGTGGCGCTGATCACGGACACGTTTTCCTTGTCGGCGGACTGGATGAAATAGGCGCCGGTGGAATCGGTGTAGACACCGGTCATGGTGCCTTCGAAGAAAACCGTAGCGTAGGGGATGCCCTCGCCGGTGACGGCATCGGACACCTTTCCCCGGACCCGGGTCGTCTGGGCGAAGAGCCAGACCGGGGCCAGGAAGAGGACAAGAAACGCTATGAGCCGGTTTTTCGACATAATCTGCCAAATATACGCATTATTTGGCAAATCATCAAAAGAACTAGCTGTAGAGGAGGTCCAGGAGCCAGAGTTTGGCCTTTTCGGGCAGGATACGGACGAGCACGCCGACGGCGCCGTAGTCGATCCGCGGAATCACCCGGACGGCCATGTGCTTGCGCCTGAGCTGCTTGCAGACGGCCTTGCCGATGACTTCCGGCGTCATGCCGCCCAGCTCGTCCTTCTCGATCTTCGCGAGGTTCCGGTCCATGCGGGCCCGGTAGGGCGAGCCGGGATCCTTCGCGGCGGCGGTGAAGCGGCGGGCCGCCGTGAAGCCGGTGGCCACATCCCCGGGCAGGACGCTGCAGCACTCGATGCCCGTTCCCTTGAGTTCCATCTGCAGGGACTCGCTGAGGGAGAGCAGGGCCGCCTTGGCCGCGGAATAGAAGCCCTGGAAGGGGAGCTGCAGGATGGCCATCACCGAGGTGATCGTGACGATGCGGCCGAACCCTTGCCGGCGGAAGACCGGCAGGCAGGCCTGGATGGTCTTCAGGGAGCCGAAATAGCAGGTTTCGAACTGATAGCGGGCCTCGGCGTCGGTCGATCCCTCGATGGGGCCGTAGATGCCGTTGCCGGCATTGCAGACGACGGCGTCCAGGTGCCCCTGCTCGCCGACGATGCGCTCCACGGCGCTCTTCAGGGAGGCCTCGTCGTTGACATCCAGCTGGATGGGAATGATGCGGGGGGCGGGTTTCTCGACGGTTCCGCGGCGGGAACCGGCATAGACGGTGATGCCCGCCTCGGCGAGCAGCCGGGCGGTGGCGGCGCCGATGCCGCTGCTGCCGCCCGAGATCAGGGCGACGCTTACTTTCTTGATTTCCATAATTCGGATCGTTTGACAAAGCTTTCCGGGAGCGGCAGGTCGTAGACGCTGCTCCGCAGGAAGGCCTTGAATGCTTGTAAATCAGGGTATTGCTCCTGCTCCTGGACGGAGATGGGGGCTCCGATGCCCACGCGCGGGCCGCTCCCGCGCTTGTTGAACACTTCGTGGAACAGGCGGACGAAGCGCACCCGGTAGTCGATGAGGCCGAGCGCGTAGTAGAAGCGGGAATTCCGGTCGAAGAACCGGACGGGGACGATGGGGACGCGGGCTTTCCGGATGAGCCGGATGGCCGCGTCCTGCCAGTCGCGTTCGCTCAGGGTCCAGCCTTCGCGCGGCTTGAGGTCCGCGACCGCGCCGGACGGGAACAGGCACAGGGGACCGCCCGCCCGGAGCTGGTTCAAGGCGTTCTTGACGCCGTTGATGCTGGTATCCGACACGCCTTTGCTGGCGTTGGTCACCGGATTGACCGCGATGAAGCTCGATGCCAGGCCCGGAATCCAGGTGAGCATCTCGTTGACCATCACCTTCGTCTCCGGCCGCTGATGGCCGAACAGATCCAGCAGGCAGATCCCGTCGAGATGGCCGTACACGTGGTTCGCGATGACGACGAACGGTCCGTCCGGCAGGGACTCCAGCCGCTGCGGATTCCCGATGCGGAAATCGACGCCGACGTCGTCCAGGATGGCCTGGGCGAACGGGGGACCGTATGGAACGCCGGCCGTGTCCAGCCGGTCGTGCAGGGCGTTGACCTTCGAGATGCCGGTGATCCCGGCGGCGAGGCGGAACAACACGTCCCCTTTCCGTCCTTTGAAAACGGGGGAGAGCCTTTCGGCCGCTTGCTGCCGGGTGATGACGACCATGGACTAGTCCTTGTCGAAGGGCTTCGGCGGGTCGATGCGCTTGAAATAGCGGATGTCCCTGATGAAGCTCACCAGGTAGAAGAAGAAGAGGATGAAGGAGACGGCGACGGCGATGCCGTCCAGGATGCCGAAGTCGAACTCGTTGTGGAACAGGACGATATGCGTCTTCCAGCGGGACAGGGCCGGGATGTAGATGAACGCCGTGTTCACCAGGATGGCGAGGATGCGGAATTCGGTGGGGCCGAGCCCGCCGTAGGTGAGGCGGTGCTCCCCCTTGAGGTAGCAGTCGATGTACACATAGACGCTGAGCGCCAGGTAGGCGACCAGGACGCCCGCCATGAAAGTCATGTTCACGAGCGGGGAGGTGCCCACGCCGGCGAACATGATGCATTCGTTGATGACATCCACGTTGTGGTCGATGAAGAAGCCGTAGGTCTTCCGCTGGGTGTTCCGCACGCGGGCGAGGCTGCCGTCCAGCGAGTCGCCGAACCAGTTGACGACGAAGCCGAAGGAGGCTAGCCACAGCCAGTTCAGGCTCAGGTTGGAGAGGGCGTAGCCGGTGGCGACGATGGCGGCGCCCAGGAATCCGACGAAGGTGAGCATGTCGGACGTCACCCAGGCGGGCATTCGCTCCGCCAGCCAGACCAGCGCTTTCTTTTCGTATGGGTTGAGGATCGATGTCTGGATCCGTTTAGCGTTTCTGGGTTCTTTCATAGAAGTGGTCTCAATTATAGCAAAGGTACGAATTATTGTTCGTTCAGACAATTCTTCGTATCTTCGGGGCGATGAAACTCAAGCGGAAAACCAAGTTCTGGCTCGTCGTATCGGCCATCCTTGCCCTCCTGGTGGGTCTCCTTGTCCTGTGGACCGTCCACAAGGTCAAGGACTGGCGCTGGCATCATGCCGGTCCCATCGAGAACCATCCGGTCCGCATCTGGGACGTGAACTTCGCGAAGGAATTCAACGACCTGAACGAGGTGCAGCTCGCGGTCGCGCAGGCCGTCGGCGTGCCGCCGGTGGAGGACCGCGACGCCGCGGAGCACATGAAGAAACGCCTGGTCGAGATCGTGGACAACGACCTGTACAGCGTGGACGAACTCACGCACTCGATCCCGTTCCTGGTCCCGTCCGCGGCGGAACTCCTGGACCGCATCGGCCGGAACTTCCAGGATTCCCTCTCCGCCAAGGGCCTGAACCCCAACAAGCTGGTCGTCACTTCCGTCCTCCGCACGGAGGAGGACGTCCGCAAGCTCCGGCAGGGGAACATCAACGCCTCCGAGAACTCCACGCACCGCTACGGAACGACCTTCGACATCTCCTATTGGCACTATGTCAAGGTTCCCGAACTCCGGGAACGGCCCTATGCGGATGTCCCGCCCGAATACCTCCGCGCCACGCTCTCGCAGGTCCTGAAGGACCTCCACGACGAGGGCGCCTGCTACGTGAAATACGAGAAAAAGCAAACCTGTTTCCACATAACCGTCAGAAAATGAAAAAGTTCCTTCTTGTCTTCGCCGCGCTGGCGGCCCTCGTTTCCTGCAAGAACGCCGTCAAGGACGCCGACAGCGAATACGCCGTCGACATGATCAAGAAAGGGGAGTCCATCCCCGCGTTCGCGCTGAAGGACCGCGCGGACGTGCTGCACAGCCCGGACGAGTTCGCCGGGAAGTACGTCGTGTACGATTTCTGGGCCACCTGGTGCCCCGACTGCCGGGCGGACGTGCCCGCGATGAAGGAACTGTACGCGAAGTACGGTGACAAGGTCACCTTCGTGGGCATTTCCTTCGACACGGAGCCGGAGAAACTGGACGCCTATGTCGCCGAAAACGGCATCGCGTGGCTGCAGCTGAGCGATTTCGTCGCAAAAAAGGAATCCAAGGTCGGGGAAGCTTTCCGCGTCAAATGGATTCCTTCGATGTATCTCGTGGGCCCGGACGGCAAGGTGCTGCTCGGGACCGTGATGGTGGACAAGCTAAGACTTGCGCTGGAAGCGCTTTAGGATCGCCTTGATGGCCCGCCAGCCGATCTTCCGGAAGGAGTTGGTGTGGCGGTCGATCTTCTCGGGATACAGTTCCTCGAACGCGATGAGGATGCCGGAGTCCAGGACGTCGGCGAACTCGTCGTTGATGCCCGTGCCGAAGTAGATCATCGACGGGGACAGGTTCATGTAGGTGTTCACCAGCGGCGGGATGCTCACGCCGAGCTTCAGGACCTCGGTCTTGAGGATCTTGTAGTCTTCCTTGTAGTCCTTGCCGTTGAAGAGCTTGTTGAAGCGGCGGGGATTGTTCACCTTGACCTCCTTGCGGATCTTGATGAGGTCCGCCTTCTCGCCGAAGTATTTCCGGAGGAAGTACATCACCATCTCCCGGGCATCGGTATTGTATTCCGGGTAGATGGTCATCTTCCCGAAGAAGTACTTGACGCGGTCCTTGTACAGCACGCCGAGGGCGGCGATGCCGTCGAACAGGTTGTCCAGGGCGTACAGGCTCTTGGAGCCGGCCTTGGAGCTCTGGTATTCCACCGAGACGAAGGAACGGCCCAGCTCGAGGGTGTGGGGGAGATAGTCCCGGAGGAACTTCTTCGTGAACTCGAACATGTGGGCGGAGGTCAGGATGGGCTGGCCGTAGCGGTCGTATACGGCCTCGTCGCACAGGCAGAAGCGGTAGCCGCCGATGATTTCCTCGGCCTCGGGGTCCCAGAGGACCAGCTGGCGGTAGCCATAGGCGGGATCGGTGTCGAACTTGTCTATATCCAGGGGTTCGCCGGTGCCGCCTCCGTCATTGCGGAAGGCGATTTCCCGCAGGCGGCCGATTTCCCGGATGACATTCACGGCCTCGGGACCGACGACATACAGCTGGTTGCCGGCTCGGTTCGTTTCCCGCAGGTGTGTTTCCTGGTTGAGTTCCGCCTTCAGGAGTTCCCTGTCGACGGGGTCGATGATCTTTTTCATGGGCAGGCAGGTTTAGTACAGGGATTCGTTTTATAGGTTTTCAACTTTTTCTTTGATCCAGTCGGCCCATTCCGCAGGCTTCTTGCTACCGTCGAAGGTCTGCCAGGGGATCGGGTCGCCGATCACTACGCGGTAGGTCCGGCCCTGTGCACGGTACATTTCGTCCACCAGCAGGATCATCGCCAGCGGGAACTTCCTGTTCACGCCGGTGACCTTGCCGATCCAGTCCACGAAATAGAAGCGCCAGGAATTGCGGCCGTAGAAATGCATGGGAATGATATCCCGGTGCGTTTCCACGCTCTTGGTGAGGAAGGTTTTCTTCCAGGGCATCTCCACGATCTTCCCGTGCTCGCGCCGGGCGCACTTGCCGGCCGGGAACATGAGGACCTGGGCGTCGGAATGGAAGATGCCGTCGGTCTGGGCTGACAGGTTCCGGGACTGGCCGCCCATCTTGTTCACGGGTACGAAAATGCCGTTGAGCTGCTTCAGGACCATCAGGAAGTCGTTGACCATGATCCGGATGTTCCCGTCGTAGATCCGTCCGAAGATGGAGACGATGGCAAGGGCATCATGGCCGCCGAGCGGATGGTTGGAAGCCACGGTGACGAGGCGGTCTGTCGGTACTTTTTCGAGGCCTTCCACCTTCAGGGTGACATGCATGTATTCCAAGGCCTTCTCAGCGAACTCCACACCGGTGTATCCTTCCTTGAAACACTCGTTCAGGAACTTCTCATGCAGGAGTCTCCGCCCCAGCCAAATCAGCCACTTCGGTGTCTTTTCCCCCAATTTGCTCCGGAACAGGGCGCCTACGTCAATGAGGTATTTGTCAGATGGTTCCATTCTGTTTGTAAAAGTAGCCATTTGGGTGGAGAATCGCAAGGTTTTACGGAAAAAAGTCCGCCTCGGCCGGCTTCAGGGTAAAACGGACGAACCCGTCCTATGCAACCTGCTGACCCTCAGTATATCGGGCTGTTTCAGCCAGGTGATGGACGAGTTCGTCGTTTTCCGGAAAGTGGGGAAGAAGGACGAGCGGCTATTTCAGCACGCCCAGCTCCTTTCCTACTTTGATGAAGGCCGCAATGGCCTTGTCCAGGTGCTCCTTGCGGTGTGCGGCGGACAGTTGCACGCGGATGCGGGCCTGGCCCTTCGGAACGACCGGATAGTAGAAGCCGGTAACGAAGATGCCTTCCTCCGCCATCTTGGCGGCAAACTTCTGCGACAGGGGAGCGTCGTACAGCATTACGGCGAAGATGGCGGACTGCGTGGGCTTGATGTCGAAACAGGCGGCCATCATCTTGTCCCGGAAGTAGTTCACGTTCTCCACGAGACGGTCGTGCAGT
>JAEEGK010019795.1_pt1 | contig 14388 bp, 11 predicted proteins | sample 8958771 | NCBI WGS metagenome assembly JAEEGK01 (sample SAMN16246547, study PRJNA631951) | gut metagenome | biome: gut microbiome; feature: rumen; material: SC-attached | host: Bos | place: Iran: Karaj | collected 2018-10
AAAAAATTTCTTATTTCAAATATAATTATATTTTTGCTCACATGAATATTCATGAGAATCTTATTGATATCTACTTTGATTATTTTAGTAAAAAATTATTAAATATTAATTTATTAATATTTTTATTTATTATTTAATTATATTTAATACCTATAAAAAAATTTAAAACATCGAAATTAATATTAATCTTTATTTAAAAATAATATTATGTATAAATTGTTTATAATAATATTTTTTTTTTATTTTCTTTTATTAAATCAAATTTAAATTTAAATGAAATCTATCCTAAATATGTTGTGGGTTTAAATTTAATTAAAATTGTTCATAAAACAAATAATTCTGAAGATAAACCTCTATGTATTTTTGGGGTTTTAGAAAATAATAATGGATTGAAAATTGAAAAAGAAATGTTAAAATGGCTTATACCAGAATATAATGTATATATTGTTTATCAAAAAAAACCAGGAAAATTTTTTGAATATCCAGCATTAAGATTTGCACAATGGATTATTAAAAAAAAAAATAAAACTTTTTTATTATATCTTCATTCTAAAGGAGCTTCTCATCCTAATAGAAGTAAAAATATTCAAATGATTGTTAGAAAACTTTGGAAGCATGAGTATTCTGGTGATAATAAAAATAAATATATAAATGCAATTTTAACTAATAAAACAGATGTTGCCACAATGTTTTCATATAGAAGAAAAAAAACATGGTTCAATGGTTTTTTTGTTTCTAAAAAGGCCTTTGATTTATTAGGAAAAGTAAAAATTAAAAAAAGAATGTATTATGAAAGAATGTTTGGAAAAACAAAAGCTAGAGTATTAGGAATTCTTAATAATAAAGTTAGAAATTCTCACGCTGCAGCAAGGAGATTTTTTAGATTATTTCAAAAAAAAAAAAAAAATACTGATTTATAAAATTTGTTTTTAATATTATTTACTTTTTGTTTCCAATTATAAATTATTAGATATTTTTCAAATAATTTAAAATTTTTTATGTAATAAAATTAAAAAATTTGAAAAAAATTTAAAATATAAAATAAAAATTATTATTATGAACAGAAATAAAAATTGGGTTTGAATATAAAAAAATTTTTGATAAATTTTAATTAAATATTGAATTATAAACTTACATTTTATATTATTTAAAACAATTTTAATGAAAAAAAATTAAAAATAAATAATGTACCTATTAAAATAAAAATTTAATTATAATATTTTTTTAAAGGACTTCAATTTTAAATAATATTAATTTTTTTATTATTTAAAATAATAAATCTTATTTATTTTTATTATAAATGAATTAAATTTTAAAAAATATTTTAATATTATAAAAATATTTTTTAATATTTTTAATTATATTTAATGAAATTTATTTATTTGAAAATTGAATTATTCATTATTTTATTTCCACTTTTTATTAATTTAAATATTTTTCAAAAAAAATTTTCATATTTAATAATATCTTTTTTACTTGATGGCACATAATGTTTACCATCATGATTAAATTTTTTATAGTCCTCAAAAAATTTACTAATTTCTTTACTTTTATTATTAGCTAAAAATTGTTCATTTTTTCCAAAAACATTTATTTAATTTTATTTATTTTCTTCAATAAAAATTTCAAAAATTTGTTTAAATTAATTATTTTTAGGAAATGGTCTATAAAATCCAGAAACAATAATTAAACATTTTAAATTAGGAAAATGTTTTTTAATATCATATTTTTTTTCATTATATAAAGATAATATTATAATAAATATTAATAAAACACTTCCTTGAGAAAATGAAAAAATACATTGAATATTTTTATTTAAATCTCCTTGTTTAAAAATAAAATCTATTGATTCTTCTAATCCTTTGTATTTAATAGAATTTAACTCATAAAAATTATCAATTTTATCAAAAAACATCCATCCTCTTTGAATTTCATTTTCTATTGATTGTTCTTTTAATTCAAATGGAGCATCAACAAAAATATAATTTAATTTATTATTAAATTTTTTGTTTAAATTTTTTTGAATATTTTTCAATCTAGTATTAAAAATATGAGCATTTTGATTGTAACCATGTAAAAATAATATTGAAGGATTATTATTTTCAGTATTTAATTTTTCCATTAAAAATATTTTTAATTAAAATATTATTTATAATATTAATTATATAAAAATATAGATTAATTCTATAGAATGAAAAGTTTATTTTTTTTTATTAGAAACATTTAAATTACTATTTTTTGAAACTTTATTAATATGTTTTTCAGAAATATAATTTTCAATTTCTCTTAATTTCGGTGGAAAAATATCTTTATCATTCCATTTTAAAGTTAAATTATTAAGCATAGTATTTAATTTATTAGGATTATTTAATTTTTTTTTCAACGGTCCAACTTCAGCAACAGTTGCATATAAAATACTTGAAGTTCTACAAAAACTATGATTTAATTTGATAATTTCATGAAATTCATTTTTAAACAAATCAGGAATTTTCAAAACATAAAAAAATTCTTTAATTTTATTTTGTTGTTTAATATCTCCATTAGTTCCACACCAGAAAATTTGTCTAGTTTCAGTCAAAAACACAGTACTTCTAAAACCACAAGAAACTTGTAAAATATTATTTTTTAATTTTGAAAATTTAATATCATTAAAAAAAGGAACTTCCATATTTTTAAAATTTCCTGTTCCTAATTGTCCATTTGAATTACATCCAAATGAATATGCTTTATTATTACCTTTAATACAACAATGTTTATAACCACAAGAAATTTGTTGAACTTTTATTCTATTTTCAACAAAAAATTTTACTAATGTTGGAAAATTTCTATCTTCAAAATCTCCCAAACCTAATTGACCAAATTTATTATTTCCGAACGAATATAAATAACCATTATTAGTTAATAATAATACAAAATCTTTTCCACATTCAATGTTACTAAATTTAATTTCTGGAAAATTTATTTGAAATGGAAATTTATAAATTTCATTTTCATATAAACATGATAAAAAAATTATTTCTCCATTTTCATTTAATAAAATTGCGTTTTTTCCTGAAATTTTTATGTCTATTATTTCATGTTTTAAATTTATGTTATTTTCTGGTTGAGATTTTATTAAATTTGTTAAATTTAAAGGTGAATAAATGTTTCTTTGATTTGAAATTCCTAATTGATAATTATTATTTGAACCAAAAACAAAACATTTGTTTTCTTTTGTTAATATTATTGTAAATTCATCTCCACATTCTATTTTTTTTATATTAAAATTTTCTATTATCATTGGATTTTCTATGTAATATTTTTCTCTATAATCAAATTTCTCTTCATTAAAATCTTCTTCATTTTCAAACATTTCTTTTTCTTCTTTAATATTATTTATTTCAGCATCAAAATCAAAATTTTCATTTAAAAAATCATCATCTTCAATTTCTTTATTTTTAACATTATTAAAATCATTAAAATTAACATAATTTTTAAATTTATCATTTTCATTAACATCGAAATTTTCTTCATTACAATTTTCATATAAATAATCTTTATCATTATTTAAATTAAATCCACATTGACCATTTCCATTCCATCCCCAACAAAAAGTTTTTCCACTACTATTAACCAACGAAGTATGAAATTCCGAAATTTCAATCAATTGAATAGGAGTATTAACTTCAACATTATGTTTAATTATTTCTTGAAAAGTTTCTGCCCAAGAATTTTCTCCTTTATACAAATCATCTAAATTAATAATTTGATCTAAATCTAAAACATGAGCGAAAAAATTTAATTTAGGTTCATCATAAGGAGAATGATTTAAATAATAATTTGAATAATTTTCATTATTTTCATTATTATTTTCATTATTATTTTCGTTTATTCTTTCGGGAAAAAATGTATTTAAAATATTTTCATTTGCTTCTTCGTATTTATTATCTTCTTCTTCTGTAAATTCTTTTAATCTCGTTGAAATTATGTGTCTCATTAAATATCGTTTTTTATATGCGCCTTGAATTATACGAATTTTATTACGAACGTTTAAAAACCAATTTCGAAATTTTTTTATTTTAAATAATCCAATGAATTTATCAATTGCTTTTTGTTTAATTAATATTGAATTCATATAATAATGTCTTCTAAAGAATTTTTGAATTCGTTTGCATTGAATTTCTTCTTTTAAAATTAATCTTCGTTTTTTTATGTTTTCGTATAATTCTCCCATTTTTAATTTTGTGTGAAAAGAACGAAAAAATTTTTGAATTTTTATTACGAATGGTTCAAATTGTTTGTTTATGTAATTTAATATTCGTTTTTCTATTAAATTTTTGACTGATTTTCTGTATTTTAAATATTTTTGTTGTTTAAATTGCGAAACGTAATTTTTTATTACGAATTTTGTTTGTAATAATTTAATGTAATTTTTATTTTGTTTGTATTTAAAATAAGAAACATTCACGAAATTTTTAATTTTATGAATTTTTTCCATAAAATTTTTCGAATAATTTTGAATTTGATTGATTTTTGATTTTTTTTGTAAAATTTTCGTAATTTCTCGAATTTTATTCATTTTATTAATATACGCAAATAATTTATAATTTTGTTGCAAAGTAAAAATCGCATCATAAAAATTAAAGAACATTTTTTTTGGTTTGATTGAATGAAATTTGGTCGTAATTTTCGTGACTTGAATTTCTTTAATTTCAAGCGCTTTTTTTCTTGAATTATCCAAATCATCACAGAATTTTTGTTTCATCAAAACAACATTTTTCCCAAACAAAATAAAATCTTCATTAAAACCAGGCAACAATTTTTCAGTTATAATTTTAACCCATTCATTAATTTTAATATTATCTTCTTTAACATCTTTATAAAATAATTTTCCAGGAAAATCAACAGCATCTTCATATTTCATATAAAATTCATATTTGCTTTTAATAACAGGAAAACCTTCTTGTCGAATTTTAATTGTATCTAAAACACCCATGTATTTAATTTGCTGTAAACTAAACCAAGGAACAAAATAATTTTTTTTCTTTAATTCATTTGGTTTTAAACATCTTATGTAATGTCTAACACATTGTCTTAAAGCTTTAGCTAAATTATCCATGTCCGAGCGAAATTTTCCTCCTAAATATTTCTCTTTTTTTCCTTTACTTTCTTCATCTTCTTCACCGATCATTTCAATGATATTCTTATCTTCTATTGATAATATTGAATCTTTCATTCGAAGTTTAAATTCATCTAAATTTTTTGTGCAGAAACTAATAATGTTATATTCAACGTCTTTTGCTGTGTGCGAAATGAAGAATTTTTCTTTGTTTTTTAATGAACTTTTAATATGTGGATTATTTTTTAATGTATTTATAATTTTTCCTAATAAATTCATATCATTTTGACTGACATTACATTCGTTGTCTAATTGATAAAAAATTCCTGTTGGGTATTTTCCCATTGCGTCTAAAATTGCTTGATTGTCTCTGTATTCGATTTTGGTAAAATGATCTTGCAAACCTTCTTTAATGAACATATTTTCGATTTCTTTGAAAATGTCTTCGACGTATAAATTTTGTAGTTTTTCATTTGCGTAATTTATACAAAATTGCTCGAATGAATTTTCTTTAAAACATTCGAAACCAAAAATATCTAATAATCCTATGTGCTCAACATCAGGATCGTTTTCTATTGATTCTTTTATTTTTTCGTCGAATAATGTTTTGTTCATTTTTTTTACTAAATATGTAAATAATCTATTGTATAATTCTTTAGCGAATGTGTCTCGAAATGAATTGCAATCGTTGATTTTTAATGGAGATTTTATTGTTTCGCCTTTTATTATACGAACATTGTAAAGAAAAGCATCATGAAAAACTTCCATTTTTATATTGAAAATTTCACAAACTTTCTTTTGAATTTTCTCTCCTTTTTCTGTGATTTTACAAACTTCGCCATTTTCTTTAAATTCAATGTTCCCAACAAATAAAATTCCTAATGTTAAAGCCAAAACTAAATTAATTTCTTCATATGAAAAATTCGTGTTAATCATACTATCTAAAACTTCATAGAAATTAAATACATCATTTATTGTATCAACAGCGTAAATATCATTTTTTAAATAAGTAAAATCAGCTAATTTAACTTCATTTAAATCATTAATATTTAATAAATCTTTAATTTTTTCTTGAGTTAGATTATTTTTAATATATTTTTCAGTTTCTTTATTCATTTTTAATCCCATTTCATTAAGTTTTTTAATAACATTTTCATAATTAAATTTTTCTTTAATTAAAAAATTCAATCCCAAAACAATTTGATAAAAAATATGATAATTTCTTTCTCCATGCGCAATAGTAACAACTCGACTTTTTTCTAATAAATAAGTTTCCATAAAAGCACCAACAATAGATTTATTTTCAATATTAATAAAAATTTTAATATATTTTCCAAATCTCGAACTATTATCATTTCTAACAGTTTTTGCATTACCAAAAGCTTCTAAAACGGGATTGCAAGCCAAAATTTTATCTTCTAAACTAACATCATTTTCATTCGTTTCTTCTTTTTTACCAAAATAAAAAGCAATAAATTTCATACACAATTTCGCACATTCTGTTTTTCCCGCACCAGATTCGCCACTAATAACCAAAGCTTGATTTTTTCCGCTATGAATTAAATCAAAAATAGTGTGCATAGTTAAATCAAAACAATGTGGACTGCCTCTAATGTATTTATCTAATGAATTTTCATTACAAAAAGTTATTATTTCATTCATTTTTTCTTCTGTGTACAATCCAGGTAAAATTTGATATGGATTGACTATTATTAATGTTTCTCCTACGTTTGTGAATATTAAATCTTTGTTGTATCGATTTTGAATGTTCGTTAATAAATCGTTTGTGTTTATTGGGGAAACTTCAGCCATGTCTTCAACGTTGATATTAGAATTTTGACATATTCTTGAAACTAAATTTATTTTTGATTTTTCGGTTTTTCCGTCATCGAATTTGATTTCGACTAAAATTTCTTTGTTTTTGGCTTTTTCGTTTGGATAAATTACTTTTATTACTTTTCCCTATAAAAATTATTAATATATTTTTACTTTTTTGAAGGGATTTTGAACACCTTCGGGACATTTTTCTATTTCGACTAAAACTTCAACGCCAGGTGGAAATTCTTCGCCTGGTTTTGATGTTTTTTCAGAAGAACTCATTAAAATAATAATTATTAATTTAATGAATAAAAATAAAATTAAATTAATTTTTTGTTTTAAAATAAATTATTATGTCAAATTCTTTAAATTTAATTGATATTTATAAAATTAATGTTTTTCCTTCGTTTTCTGATGATGATTATAATATTCAATTGAATGAAAAAAAATTAAATTCTGAAAATGAAAAATTTGATGTTTTTAGTAATGAAAATTTTCAGTTTTTACCTAAAGAAAAATTCATTTTACAAAAAAAAGAAATTAATTTTCAAATTATAAATAAAACAAAAGAACAAAATAAAAATATTAATAATAATAATAATAAAATATTTTCTTTATTTATTGAAACACCAACTTTATTTGATATTAATAGAAGTTATTCAAAAATTAATCAAATTAAAATAAATAATTCAAATAATAAAAAAAATTTTTTTTCTTCTTCATTAATTAAACCAATCAATTTAAAACCATTTTCAATCAATGCAACAAAAAAAACTAATAATAATAATAATTTTAATAACAATTTTAATACTAACATTAATAATAACATTAATAATAATAACATTAATAATAATAATAGAAACGAAATAAACAGTTTATCAAACATCGAAATAAAAAACAAACTATTAAATTCATACAATTCAAACCTTTCAAACATAAAAAACACCAACAACGAAGAATATTTCAACACTGAGCCAAGTTTAATAAGCAATAATTTCATAAACAAAGAAAACAACAACAATTTAATAATCAACAATAATAATATTAATTACAACAAAAAACATAAAAACAAATTATTTCAATATTTACCAAAATTACGAAGCAAAAGTCAAAACAAAATTGATAATAATAATAATAATAATTATAATAAAAAAATTGACATTCGTTCAGAATTATTAGATTTAGATAATCAATATGAATCAGTTAAAAAAGATTTAATTGAAATTAATCCGTAAGAAAAAAATATTAATTTTTTTTATAGATTATTAAAAAATAACGCTGGTTTAAGAGAGCAATTTTTTATTAACGCAAGTGATGGAAAAGAAGAAAAATATCAATTTTATAAAAATTTATATAATTTAATTAACAATTCCGGATTGCAAAACAAGCCGATTTTTTTAAAGAAAAACATTAAAATAAAAAAATATAAAATTAATGCTGAAAAAAAGAATTTTTTTTCTGATTTTAAATCAAATGCGACTCTTCATTCGAAATTATTGAAAGACATTAAAAATTTAAATCCGAATAAATATTATTTACAAAATTATAATTTAAAAAATTCTTTGATGAAAAAATCATATTCAGGAAATAATATGAAATCAAATGAAAATTTAAATTTTTTAGAAGGAGTTAATATTTAATATTAAAATATTAATTATTTTTTTTATGTAATTAATTATTAAATTATTAAAATTCAAAATGAAAAATAATATTATTATTAAAAATAATATTGAAAACGAATTTGATGAAGAAATTATTTTTTTTAATAATGAAAGTGTTTTTTCATTATTCGAAGAAAAAAAAACAAATAAAAATAATTCAAAAATAAATGAAATAAATGATTATTTTCCGTTTTTAATCACACAAGAATTTGCGTTTGGAAAATTTTCTCAAATTAATAATGATAAATATTTATTTTCTCAAAAATCATCAATTTCATCAGAAGAATCATTGAATATTATTTTATCAAGAATAAAAGATTTTTCAAATTCAAATGCGAAAATGGATTTTAAACTTTCGTTTTTGAATAACATTTTATTTTACATGGAAAATTTATCAATAGAAAAAATTTCTAATTTTTTAATTCCGTGTTTATCAAAAATTGTTGATGATTCTTTTTCAATTCAATTGAATTTTTTGAAAATTAATGTTGATTTAATAAAAAAATTGAATAAAAATAAAGAAATTGGCTATAAATTAATTATTAATAATATTTTAACGATTTTAAATGAATTATTTACGATTAATCATTTGAATTTTAAAGAAATTGAAAATTTAATGTTTGAAAATTATTTAAAATTAGGTTCGATTTTAAAGGAAAAAGATTTGATTAATTTTTTATTAGAAAAAATTAAATTAATTTCATCAAAAAAAGAAAATTTTATTCGTTCGAAATTAATAATAAAATTAATTTCAAATTTATGTGAATTTTTAGCTGAAAATGACAATGAAAAATTTATTATTCCACAAATAAAAAATTTAATTTTAAATAATAATAATGAAATTAAAATAGAAATTATTAAAATTTTTCCTTTTTTATGTAAAAAAATTTCATATGAAAAAATAGAAAATGAAATTAATATTTTAATAACAAATTTATTAGAAAAAAACGATGAAAAAATTAATTTAGAAATTATTAAAATTTTATGTGATTTAATGAATATTTTTCAACAACGTTCGTTTTTTAATAAAAACATGTCAAATAAATTTTACATTGAAATTTTTAAAAATATGATTTTTAATAAAAATAAAAAAATTCGCTTTGAAATTTTTAAAATAATCGGAAATTTTATTTATTTATTAAAAAAAGATGAATTAGATAATTTATATTTAAATTTGTACATTTCAATAATAAATGAATATTATTTTAATAAAAATGATTTTTTATTAGAAACGGATGATTCAATTTTAATTCCTGCTGTTTTTAATTTTCCTGCGATTGTTTTTCGATATGGAAAAAATTCTTGGGAAAATTTAAAGAAAATTTATGTAAATTTTTCAAAAGAAAAAGATGAAAAAATTTTAAATAGTTTAATTTTAAGTTTTAATGAAATTTCAAATATTTTGGGCGAAGAAATTACAGAAAAAGATTTATTAATAATTTATGATAGTTTTTTAAATAATGAAAATGAAAATATAAGAAAAAAATCAAAAGAAAATTTAATTAAAATATTAAAAAATAAAAACATAAAAATAAAAAGAAAATATTTAAATTTATTTAAAAATATTTTTAAAGCAGAAATTGAAATAGAAAATAATTTTAATAATAATTTTAATGAAAATAATTTTAATTTTAATAAAATAAATTTTAAAGGTCCAAAATACAAAAATTGGCGAAATAAAATAATAGAATCAAAAATTATAAAATGTTTTTTTAATATTTTTAATACTAAAATTATTTATTTTGTTACTTTACCAAAAGTGATTGAACTTTGTTGTGATGATTATAAAAAAGTAAAAGAAAAAAGTGCAAAATGTTTAGCGAAAATTTTATTATTTTTATTTAATTTTAATGAATTTAAAGAAAATGTTATTAAAATTTTAAAATGTTTTTCTTATAATTTTAGTTTTTTTTCGAGATGTGAATTTTGTAAAATAAGCGAATATTTATTAATTAATTATGATTTATTTAATGATTATTTAAATGAAATTTATTTTATTTTAGCGAAAGATAAAATTATTAATGTTAGAATTGCATTAGCAAAAGTTGTTAATAATATTTTCAGTAAAAAAAAACATTTTGATAAAAAAAATGTTTTAAATGATGAAAAATTTTTGAAATTAAGTAAAATTTTATTAAATGACAATGAAAATTCAGTAAAAAATATTTTCAATAAAAATAAAGAAAAAATTAATTTAATTTTAAATGAAAAAAAAATTGAATTTAATAATGAAAATTATTTTTATATTTTCAATAACAAAATGAATTTTATCAAAAATGAATTTTATAATATTTCATTACCAATGGAATTAAATAATAATAATAATAATTTAAATTCAAACGAAAATGAAAATAATTCAAACGAAAAAATCGAAGATTATTTAAAAATCACATAAAAAAAAAAAAAAAATAAAATAATTTAATAATTTAATATTTAAAATAAATTTGTAAATAAAAAAAATTATTGAATTTCTTTTTTATTTCTATCTAACAAATAAACAGCAAAAAATTCAATCGGATCTTTTGGACGAATTTTTTCAGTTTGATTTAAAGCTTCATAAACAAGAGGCAAAACAGTTTTTTGTAAATACAAACTTCTCGGTAAAATATTACTAGAAAAATAAGGTTTTATTTCTTGAGCTATTTTTTCTACTTTAATACTTTCTTCTAAATCATCATTTAATAATTCAGGATTAATGTATTTTTCTTGTTTTTCTTCTGTTTCACTTACATTATCAGCTTTTTCTTCTTTAACTTCTTCATTATTATTATTATTTTCTTCGACTTTTTCTTCTTCTTTTGACATTATTAATAACTGAATTTATTTATTAAAAAAAAATAATAATATTAATAATAAAATTCAAATATCTAAAAAATAATTTAAAATTTGTTTATTTTTATTAAATATTAATAATAATAATAATAGTTTATTTTTCATGATGTGCAACAGCTTCTTTTAATTCGTTTCTTTTTCTTAAAGCGCGTTTATGTGTTCCTAAAGATTTTTTTGCTAATTTATATGCTTTTTTATCAGTTATTCTTTTGTTTTGTTTAAGTAATTCCATAATTTTTCTTTCATATGGCGCATGTCCTGAAATTTCATGAACGATGCTTCTTACAATTTTCATTCTTTTTCTTGGACGAAGAATTTTTTCATTTGATTTTTTTTCGATTTTAGTTAAAATATGACCTTTGTCATTTCCCATTGCAATTCCTTTTGCCATTTAAAAATAAAAATGATATTAATTTTATAATTAAATTAATTATTATTTTATTAAAATTTAATTAAAATTTAATTAAAATTTAATTAAAATTTAATTAAAATTTAATTAAAAATAATAATATTTTTTTATGTTCGGATTTTTATATTTTTTATTTAAATTGATGATTTTTTCGATTTTTTTTATGAGTTTTATAATAATAATAAATCAATTGATTTATTTGAAATTGAAATCGAAAAAAAATAAACTTTTCGGAAATGATTTAAAAATTGTTTCATTTATTCATCCATTTTGTGCTGATTGCGGCGGAGGCGAAAAAGTTCTATGGCGAATGATTACGAGTTTAATAAATTTCAAGCCAAATGTCAATAACAAAACAAAAAAAATCAAAATTAACATCATTTCCGCCCAAAAAATAAATTTAACCGAACTCAAAACAAAATTACAAGAACGATTTAAAATAACTTTCAATAATAATAATAATAATTCATTTGTAAATGACATTGAAATAATAACAATAAATTCTGCATTTATTTTAAAACCTCAAAAAATCGCAACGATGATTTTACAAATTTTCGGCCAAATTTTATTTGCTTTTTATATAATTTCAACGATTTATTCTGATGTTTATTGCGATTCAACTGGATTGCCATTTTCGTATTTTATTTTAAAATTATTTGGTCACGCAAAAGTAACATCATACACGCATTATCCTTTTATTAGTAATGATATGTTAAATGATATTAAAAAAAACGTGCCTGGTGTTCATTCACAAGGAATTTTTAGTAAAGTGAAATTTTTAATTAAAATTAAAATTTTATATTATAAATTTATTTTATGTTTTTATTCTTTTATGGGAAAATTTGTTGATTTTTCTTTTGTCAATTCAACTTGGACGTTTGATCATATGAATGAAATTTGGAAAAATAATAAAATTTTAATTTTATATCCGCCTTGCAGCACTGAAATTTATCAAGAATGTTTTTCGAATAATAATAGAAATAATTTGATTGTTTCTTTTGCGCAATTTCGACCGGAAAAAAATCAACAAATGCAAATTGAAATTTTTAATAAAATCAAAGCGAAATTTAATAATTTAGAATTACATATTTTAGGCGCAGTTAGAAATGAAGATGATCAAAAATTGTTTGATAATCTTCAAAATTATATTAATAATTTAAATTTATCAAATTCAGTGAAATTAATAAAAAATGCTCCAACTTCAAAAGTTCAAGATGAATTTAAAAAAGCGAAAATTGGAATTCATACAATGAGAGACGAACATTTTGGAATTTCAATTATTGAAATGATGGCTGCTGGTTTGATTGTAATTACTCATAATTCAGCGGGAGCGAAATTTGATATTATTGGACCTTCAAAAAAACCTGTTGGATTTTTAGCTGAAAATGAAGAAGAATTTATTAATCAAATTATTGAAATTTTAAATAATTATAATTCTATTGCGAATAGTATTAAAAATAATGCGTTAAAACAAGCGAATAATTTTAGTGATTCGAGTTTTTCGAATAATTTTTTAAAAGAAATTGATAATTTTATTTAAATTAATTTAATAATAAAATTATTTTTTATTTAAATTAATAAATTTTTTATTTATTTTTTGATGGAAGAAGAAAAAAAAAAACAAATTGTTTGTATAATAAAATTTTTATTGATTTTTGATAATGAAGGAAAATTAATTTTTGGAAAATATTTCAATGGAATGAATGATAATTCAAAACAAAAAGATTTTGAAAAAAAAATTTGTTTAGCATCAAAAAATGTGAATGTTTCGCAAGATGAAATTGATATTTTTAATTACGAAGAATTTAACATTATTTGTAAAATTTCTGAAGGAATTGGAATTTTTTTAGGAATAGATGAAAATGAAAATGAAGCATTAGCAGCGAATTTTTTTAAAACATATGAAAATAATTTATTAACTATTTTAAATCAAAGAATGAATAAAGAAAATATTCTTAATAATTATAAAAATATTTTAATTTTAACTGATGAAATGGTAAATGAAGGTGTAATTATGAATACTGATATTGAAAGTTTGGAAAAATTAATAAATTTGAGAGAAGAAAATTCTGGAAGTCAATTTATTTCTTTTGGTAATGCTGGAAGCTCTGGAGGATTGTTTGGATCGATTTTTAGTGGAGCTAAAAGTATTTTTAGTTAATGATAATATTTTTTTATTATTTTATAAAATTTTTATTTAATTTTAAATTATTTTATTTTATTGTGAAAATATAAATAAATTCATGTGATAAAATTTGATAAATTAAAAATTATTTATATTTGAAATTTATTGTAATATTAATAATATTTTTTTTGTTTGAATATATAAAAATAATATTTAAATTTTGTTTGAAATTTTTTTTAAAAATCATTTTTTAATTTAATTTTTAAATTATAAATTTTTTTATATAAAAAATTGTTTTCATAATTTAAAGTTTTTATTGTTAAATTAAAACCACAAATTTTATTTTTTTTTATTTTTAAAAAAATAATTATTAAATTAATTTTCATATAAAAAAATATAAAATATTTATTTATTAATTGGGGATTGGGATTTGGGAATTGGGGAT
>JAEEGK010019799.1_pt1 | contig 14387 bp, 10 predicted proteins | sample 8958771 | NCBI WGS metagenome assembly JAEEGK01 (sample SAMN16246547, study PRJNA631951) | gut metagenome | biome: gut microbiome; feature: rumen; material: SC-attached | host: Bos | place: Iran: Karaj | collected 2018-10
CCCACCGACAGACTGAAGAAACACTGCCCCACAGCCTCCATAACAACAGATGGCGTAATCTGCGAAAAAACAGGAGCGAAGAAGAACCGCAGACCCGCTCCGCTACCCTCTAACAGCAGCACACGGATGGTCATCAAAATCATCATGATCAGCAGAAGCGGCATCAGAATCTTACTCAACCGCTCTATACCGCTGCTGACACCGAACCAAAGGATGGCGGCGGTACACAACACCGGAATGATAGCGCAGAGGATCATCTTCGGCGCATTCGACATATTGGCGGTAAAATGCGTGAGCAACTCGTCCGTGCCCATGCCTGCGTACGAGTTAACGACCGCCTCGTAGAGGTAGTTCACGCACCAGCCCGTCACTACGAAATAGAACCCCGTGAGGATCAGTACCGTCAGAGCCGACCACCAGCCTAACCACTGCCAGCGGTTATTGCCACTGATAGCGCGAAAAGCAGAGAACGTCGATTTGCCTGCCTTGCGACCGATCAGGATCTCCGTCATCAAGAGCGGCATGCCGAAAAGTATGACGCATAAGAGGTACACTAACAAAAAGGCACCACCACCGTTCTGACCTGCCTCATAAGGAAATTTCCAGATGTTTCCCAAACCGATAGCACTGCCTGCAGCGGCTAAGATAACACCCCATTTGGAATTAAAACCTGTGTTTGTTGATTGTCCCATAAGTCATTAATAGATTTTGCGTGCAAAGGTACAACATTTTTTGTATTTATGCAAATTTATAGAGTAAAAAGTGTTTTACCTTACATTAAATTCAGGAAGAGGGTGATGATGGCCGTATTGATCAGGTCGGCAAACATAGCACCGATGATCGGCACAATCAGGAACGGCTTCACCGTATAGCGGTATTTATAGCACACCGCACTCATGTTCGCCATGGCGTTGGGAGTAGCGCCCAAGCCGAAGCCGCATATACCGGCACAGAGGACAGCGGCATCGTAGTCGCGGCCCAAGAGCGGGAAAGCAACGAAATAGACAAACAGGATCATCATTACTATCTGCGACACCAGAATCACCACCAACGGTAGCGCCAGACTGCTCAGTTCCCATAGCCGCAAGGAGATCATCGCCATACCCAGAAACAGCGACAAGCAGATATTGCCCACACTGATGATACGATCCATATCAAACTGTTTCTCTCCTTTCACCCACTTGCCGTTTTCCTTGTAGGGGATGAAGCTGATGGTGTTACGCATCACGGCGGCTAATATCAAAGCACCGAAATAAGACGGAAAAGTGACACCCGTCTTGCCAAGCCCCCAACTCAGCAACGTACCCCCTGCCATCGCCAGCAGGATCCAATAACTCGCCTTCGCATACTGCTGGAACTCCTGTTCGTTCGAACTCATACGCTTGGCGCGGCCTTCCGGTGATGCCTCGTCACTCTCGATACCCGCCATCGCCGGGTCGATCGCCTCATCTTTCGGCTGCTTCTGCTCGTCTGTCAGTTTCTTGCGGATCATAAACTCCGCCATCGGACCGCCGATCATCGAACCGGCAATGAGACCGAACGTAGCCGCTGCCATACCGATGGTGCCGGCACCTTGCAGTCCCATGTGCTCCAGCACCTCTGCAAAACCGCCTGCCGTACCGTGACCGCCGGTCATCGACACACTGCCGGCTGCTATACCCAGTAGCGAATTGACGCCCATCAGTTTCGTGATACCCCACGGCATCAGGTTCTGCAGCGTGATGATCAGTACCAGCAGCACCAACATGATACCCAATGCTTTACCGCCTTGTTTGAGTACTTTGAAATCGGTCTGGTAACCTACACTCGTGAAGAATGCCAGCATAAAAGTATCCTGGAGCGTGTGGTCAAACGACAACTCTATATGACCCCAACTGTAAAGCGCCAATCCGAGTAATGAGAAGATGATACCGCCGCTTACCGGCGAAGGGATACATAACTTCTGCAGGAACGCCACCTTACGCGTTAATACCATACCGACCATCAGCGCCAATGCACCGATACCGGCCGTCTGAATCATGTTCAACTCAAGATGTATCATATCCTTTAAAATCTATATTGCACTTTAATAGTAGCGGCATGTCGGTTCACCTTCGCCTCCTTGCAGAAAGAATCAAACATATCGTGCCATTCCGCACCGATGTTCAGGAACGAACCGATCTGTTTGTTCACACTCAGACAACCGTACACCGGTGTGCCGTACAACTCGCGTAGCGGTGATTTCGGACTGAAATAGATGACCTGCAACCCGATCTGCCATTGGCGCGGCAGATACGCAGTCGGAGCACAGCGTACCGAGGCAAAAACGGTACTTTTCGCCATATGCACATTCGCTCCGCCGGTCAGTGTCACCCATTTCGTCTTCCAATACGCCGACGCTCCTATCTCTCCGAAGTTCTCTGCGCCTTCCACGATATAATAACTCGCCTCCGGCTGTATCGTCAGTTGCTGCGTACTGTAGGCATAAGCAACCTTAAACTGGTTGATATCCCGTTCCCAAAGCAGGGTGTCGGCCAGAGCCGGTTCCACCGGGTAAGCAGGGTTGTAGTATTTGCGGTAATAACCCACCTGAATCTGATGCCTGCTGTTCGGCACGTAGATAACACATACATCCGTGTTGTTACGCACATCGAACCGCTTCTGCACCCCTGCCGCGTCCGACAACCGGTAGTGGTAGAACATCACACGATGACCCGCCGTAAAACGCCATTGCGGCATGGCATAGGTGAGTTGCAGATAGATATCATGGTTGAAAACAGACCAACTATTGTCCGTACCCTTCTCCTTCGTCATCAGGTAATCGCCTTCCACGCCTGCCATCAGATCCAACCCCTTCACCGGCAGCGGTGTATTCAGTTCCAGTACCACCATCGGCAGTTGGTTCGTATACACCGGATCACTGGCATACTGGTATCCGCCCAAGACCAGCAACTCCGTGCCCGCCTCATTGAACGTATGGAAATAACGTGCCCTGCCCATGATCTTCTGCGAGTGACCTTCCGGCATGGCGAGATATTGCTGGGTGAGATAGGTGAGCAGTTTATTCCGTTCGTCAAAACGATTCGTCATATGCAGCGTCACATACTCCTTATGTCCGTTCTGATAACGATACGACGCATTGGCGTAAAGGTCGGTCCGCGCACTCCCATACAGCACATTCACCGTTCCGTTACCCTCTTGTTTTTTACCAAAACCGCCTTGTCCTTCCACGAATCCTTTCACCGTATCCGGCATCGCCATGTTGATATCCAGCACATGTCCCATACCGATCGTCCCTTTCGCTACACCCGTATTCGTGCAGACCTGGATCTTCGCGATGTCCTTCGCTTTCATCTGACTCAACACCAACCGTACGTCACCGTTAACCGGCACGTTGTCGATGCGGAGGTTGTAATCAGAGATCAGTTCTTCATAACCGGCTATCATCAGCTCCGGCATCATCTGCAGCACATCCATCAGCGACTCTTCTCCCGTCAAATCCATGCGCTGGGGATAAACCATCGTCCGGTCTGCCTTCATCTCCACGATAGGCAAACTGTCCTCAGCCAGCATAGATGCGGCTATCAGCAGACAGAATAACAATATGCTAAGAACTCTTGGCAAAAGTAAATTTATTTTTCTGTCGTTTCACAATTATGCGGCGCAAAATTACTAAAAATATTTGATATATGCAAATTTATTTGCAAAAATAGGCCAGAAGAGGCCGGTATAGGCAGACTTGGATGGTATAGGTTTTATCTCCGCGGAGGATGAAGATCTGACCATAAAATATTAAAAAGTTTTAAAATATTTGCATATATCAAAAAAAAGTACTACCTTTGCAGCGGAAAAACAAAATAACTCATTCCATTGAGTAAAAATACTAAGTGTATTGAGTAAAATTTTGAAGTATGATGCAACGTACTTATTTTGAAACGATTACGAAGCGATTAAATGAACCAAGAAAGTTCATTCAAATCATCGAAGGACCTCGTCAGGTCGGTAAATCAACGCTTATCAAGCAAGTACTAAAGAGCTTTTCGATGCCTTGGGTGCATTTCTCTGCTGATAATGTGCCGGCAACTCGTTCTGCATGGATCAGCGATTGTTGGGCAACGGCGCGCAATAAACTCCAGATGGAGAAACTGCCCGAGTTGCTGCTCGTTATTGATGAGGTGCAAAAATTACTGAACTGGGGTGAAGTCGTAAAGAAAGAGTGGGATGCCGATTCTTTCAATGATGTGCCCATCAAAGTAGTGCTGTTAGGTTCGTCCCGCGTACGTTTGGAAAAAGGACTAAGCGAAAGTCTTAAAGGACGTTTTGAGACCATTAAAATGCCAAACTGGTCTCTTGCGGAAATGCAAGAAGGCTTTGGGATGACCATCGACGAATATATCTATTTCGGGGCTTATCCGGGAGCCGCTGATTTGCGTCATGACTTGGATAGATGGCGGGAGTATATCAGCAGTTCCATTGTGGACGCAACGATAAACAACGACATTTTGATGGATACTCCTATCGCCAAACCGGCGTTGTTGCGTCAGACTTTTGAGTTAAGTAGTGCTTATTCCGGACAAGAAGTGTCGCTGACCAAGATGATCGGGCAACTGCAAGACGCTGGAAACACCACTACACTCGCTCATTATTTAGATCTTCTCAACCAGAGCGGCATGGTTTGTGGGCTTAGTAAGTATGCCGTTGATAAAGCACGCCGCCGTAACTCTATTCCCAAGTATCAGGTCTATAACAATGCATTGATGAGTCTCTATTGCGAGCATGATTTTGAAGCGGCAAGGGCGGATCATAAATTATGGGGACGTCTGTTTGAATCCGCAGTCGGAGCACATATCATGAATTGCGCTTATACCGGACGGTTTAATGTTTATTATTGGCGAGATGGAGGAGAAGAAGTAGATTTTGTATTAGTAAAAGACACAAAGGTCGTGGCGATAGAAGTGAAAAGTAATCACGAAAAAGACACTTCCGGTCTGCATACTTTCCAAGAGAAATTCCATCCTCATCGATCTGTTCTGGTGGGCGAAGAAGGCATTCCTATTGAGACTTTCTTGAAATCAGACTTAAAAGAATTATTTACGTAATTCAATGATTTGTAGCGCTTTTGCCGTGAAATAAAGCTTATGCTATAAACAGAAGCACCCGAAAAGAGAAAAGGCGGCTCACGATGTTCGTGAACCGCCTCTTGCAATACAATTAGCCAAACGGCTATGATTTACTTTACCTCTGCGCCTTGCGCATTATAGATCTTGCCGTTCTTGATGATCAGCACTTGACCGTCACGGATGATCTTGACTGTCTTCACGTCAGCAGGAGTGCTGTCGATACCTTGCGGCTCACCGGCATAGGTGAAGGCGAGGTACTCTACATCGCCGACACGTGCGTCGTTCTCGAACTTGAAGACGAAAGCAACATAATCGTGGTTGGCGATCATATGATCATTGTCATACCAAGTGTGGTAGATAGGATCCGGATTGAAGTTCAGATCGCCGTTGTACACAAAGCTGCTCGTAGCGCCCAACGTAACAACTACACCGGCAACATAGTCCATGTAATCTTGCATGGTCGGCTGATCGTACTGCTGATAGCGGTTGTCGTAGTACACTTTGTCCTCAATGAAAACGAAGTAATTAACACCCAGCTCTTTCGGAGTTACGCGGAGCCATTTGTCCTCGTAGCGAAGATCGAACAGCGGTTCTGCGGGAGCCGGAACCTTGGTGAAGGTCACCTCAGCCACATCACTCCAGTCATTGCCATCATAAGCGGCAGCCTTGATAGTAGTGGTTTCCGTAATCGTAATTGGATGTGTGTACTCCGGCGCAGCCGCACAGTCGCATCTGGGGTCAGTAACACCATCAGTGGTGTAGTAGATGTCTGAATTCGGCGAAGTACACTCCATCGTAACGGTCGTGCTTTCGGTGAAAAAAAGGTCACCGGAGATGGTCGGAGTCACAATGTTTGGATCTGCATACATGCCTACGCTCATGAGCGCAACACAGATAAATGTAAAGATTTTTCTCATAATTTAAATGAATTTAATTGTTAATAAATAATGTGAATTTTTATTTTTTTTGTTGTTTTAGTAACCTTGCGGGAACTCAATCCCGCAAGGCTGATAGGTTTAACGTACCTGTGCACCGGTCAGGTTAAAGAGTTTGCCGTCACGAACGATATAGATCATACCGTTCATAATGACTTTCTGTGCCTTCTCGGTGAGGACGATGTGCTCGATGCCTTCCGGCAGCGGTTCCGGAGCGTTCTCCATCCATGCAAAATTGGTAGCATTGCTCAGATCGAGGTCGTCAATGAGACGAACGATATCCAGCTTGTAGCTGTCCATCGGATAATCACCCATTACGAGATAGAGCTGCTGCCATCTGCCTTCCTGAGCACCGTTAGCCGGGATGAACTCGCAAAGGATCATAGCGTTGTTTGCGGCATCACGGAACTTGATGGTATCGGTTGCATAGGTATTGAGGTGTTCTTTGGACACATACCAAGGATCATTATCCAGCGCTACCATTTCCCAAGTAAACTCTCTGTTTACACCTGCGAGCTCGATATTCTCCGGACGATTCTCAGTCGGGAAAGCGATAAACATCACCGTCGGGTCCGGTTGCGGTTGCGGTTCGTCACCCTTGATTGAGATGGTGATGCTATAGTTATGTTCTCCTTCCACACCAGCCATCCAATCTAGATAATCTCCCGTTACTGTGACAGTACCTTCGAAGACACCCTTAATGGTGATGTAGTCATTTTTCGGAGCCTCTTCGGTACCTACCTCAACTTGGTCGCTACCCGATGCATTCATGTTGCTGTTGCAATAATAATAATCATTATATAGCTCATGAATGATGATGTCGAGTTCATCGGGACGCTCCATACCACCAGCCCAATCACATTTGAATGTGTGCGGGAGAGTGACTGTTCTCTCTGCGGTTTTGTTGTTAGCTGCAAACACAACCGTAACTTCTGCCGGTTCGGGTTCAGCAGCGGCCTCGATTTTGTCGGCGTAAGCAGTCCATTTGCTCTTGTAGTCATCCACCGACGCTGCCGGCACACATATCTTAAGGGCAGCCGCTGTTTTATCGAATGCTTTACCTCCGAGGGTTGCCGGCGTAGTAGCATGGATAGTAACCGACGCCAGATTGGAGCAATAATAGAAAGCATAACCTCCAATGCTTGTCACGCCGTTGCCAATAGTCACCGATGTGAGGCCGGAGCAACTCTGGAAAGCATAATCTACAATTTCTACAACGCTATTGGGGATTTCAACCGATGTGAGGAGGGAGCACATAGAGAAAGCCAATCTTCCAATGCTTGTGACGCTATTGGGAACAGGATATTCTCCTTGCTTTCCACCCGGGTATTGAATAAGCGTGGTTTTGTCTTTATTGAACAACACACCGTCTTCAGAGCAGTAATTCGGATTTTCTGCGGCGACCACTATCTCTGTGAGGCCTCCGCAACGAAGGAAAGCCTGACCTCCAATGCTTGCGACACTGTTTGGAATAGTCACCGATGTAAGTTTTTCGCAATAGTAGAAAGCCTCCTGTCCAATGCTTGTAACGCCATCGGGGATGGTGACCTCGGTCAGATTGCCGCACGTATAGAAAGCCTTCTTTCCGATGCTCTCCAACGATGCAGGAAGAGTAACCGATTCGAGTTTGCTGCAATTAGCGAAAGCCTCCTCTCCAAGGCTTGTGAGGCTGCTGCCAAAAGAAACCGATTTGAGGCCGATGCAATTATAGAAAGCGTCACTTCCAATGCTTGTAACGGCATCGCTGATAACCAGATTCTCGATGTCACTCACACCACTATAGGCATAGCTTACCGGATTGCTGTTGACCGTCAGGGTCTTGGTGGCATCATCCCATGCGTCACCTTCGAGTACCCACTCCGGAACAGCAGGAGCAGCGTCTCCGATGGTGAAGACAATTTGTGAGACATTTTCAAAATACATACCAAATGTAGTTTCGTTGGCCTCACCTGTCCACACAGCACCCGGGCTTGCTTCCGTCCAACCGCTTCCACCAAGACCCCTAATGTTCCCAGTGACTTCAATCCTCGTGAAGTTTCCTAAAGAAGTAGAGAACTTAAATGAGGCATCATTAGAATACCCCATCCATTCTCCATCCATCCCAGCAATCATTCCATACAATGCCGTCAACGTGACACCATCTTTAGTGAATGAATCACCATCGTGGTATAAGTCGATACTTGATAAGGTGTTGCTGTCCCACGTTACGGTGGTTGCATACATGCCTACGCTCATGAGCGCGGCACAGAGAAATGTAAATAGTTTTCTCATAATGTTTTTTGTTTTTAATTGGTTAATAATGGTTGATTATAAAAATGATGTTATTCATTAGGCTTTCGTCTACTTCTCTTTCTTGCGAAATTCGGAAGGGGTCATTGTATATAGTTGCTTGAAGTTGCGGGTGAAGACACTGGCGCTGCTGAATCCGCTGGCAGAGGCTACATCCGCGATGGACATGTCCGGACGGGTGGAGAGCAGCAGCGTACTGTAGCTCAACCGACATTCATTGACATAATCGGCGAGAGATGCGTACCGACTGCCTTGCGAGAAGGCGGCACCGATACGCTCTTTACTCAAACCGAAACGATCCATCATGCACTGACGGTCGAAAAGGGGATTGGTAAACAGTTTCTCGCTGATAATCACCTTGTGCAGGGACTCGAACAACTCGGTATTCGACATCGTTGCAAGATCCGTGACCGATTCATCCTTCTTGACCTCCGCCGTATGTTCCGAATCGCTCATCTCTAAGTATCTCATTTTGTAGTCAATGTTCTCGGCAATCTCTTTGGAGAGCAGCGCGTTCTTGCGGCGCGTAATGCGCAACTGATAGAATATAAGGAACGTAACAATGCTGATGAACACAGCTACGGCACTCAATGAGATCAGGATGATCCGATCGCGTTTATGGCGTGCCTGCTCTTTTTCCAAGGCGTACTGCTGTTCCTGCTCATGGAAGCGCGCGGCACTCTCTTCGGCGGCAGCCAGACGCTCCTTGTCGTTCAGCTCGCGGAGCAAGAAGGCATAGCGCTTCCAGTAACTCGCACTCAGAGCGGGCTTGCCTTGAATCTCCGCCACCTTGGCACGGTTGAACAACATAAGACCGTAATCCTTATTGACGGTGTCCTCGCGCATCGCCGCCACCATCTCGTCATAGATAGCATTCATGCGGTCGTATTCGCCCAGCATGTACCACGCGCTGGCCATCTGCTTGCGTCCGCCGTAGGTGCGGCTATAGTCCGTCCGGCTGTGCAAACGGTCGTAGGCACGCGCCTCATCCAACTGACCCAATGCGGCATAAGCAAAGGTCAGAAACGCATATGCCTGCCCCGTATAGAAATCCACATACCCGGCACGGCGGTCCGGCTTCGGCATACGGGACGAACCGTCCGCGTACTCATCGGGATGCGCCGCAAAATCCTGCAATTTGGCTATCATATGCTCACTTACGGGAATGACCTGTTCATAGCGCTTGAGGTCAATGAGCGTCCGCATCTTGCTCTTCATGGCAAGAATACAGGCATCCATCTCGGTGAACTGCCGCACGGCGTCAGCCTGCATGATGGTTTCCTCCATCATCTCCAGCCCCTCATCCGTACGCCCGAGAAGGATGAGCGCGCGAGCCATCTCACCCTGAACGGTCAGTGCCAAGACCGTTTTGCCGGTCTGGCGGCACACCTCAATGTACCGCGCACCGTAATCCAACACCTTCTGGTGGTTGTCACGCTGACGGGACAGATAGATGAGCGCATTCAGCACATCCAACTGCCGGATAAGCGGCACGCCTTTCTCCAGCAATGCCTCATAACGGCTGACCGCCTCCGCCAACCGGCCTTCGTCACGACTGATGATCCGCAAGCGGAACATCTCCGCGTCGAACTCGGACAACAGGCCTGCGGCATCCGCCGAATCCACTACTTGCATGGCACGGGTGAGATCCGACTTGAGCAACCAACCGGTCAGCTCGCGACTGACACTGTCTGTCTGGGGCGTTACCGTTGCAGTCGGCGGCTTCTGCTGACGCGTGCACGAACAAAGAAACAGAAACCCTACAAACAGAAATCCTAACGATTTTTTTATCATGGCGTATATTTAATTTCAAAAGCGCACAAAGATACAAAAAAAAAATGATATTTGCAATAGTCAAGACAAATAGTCAAGGTATATCAGACAAAATATCAAGTCATTCTTGCATCGCGTTCGGCTCGCGTTCGGCAAGGCATCGCACAGAAGCCCGCTTGGGGGGCATTGGCGATTTTTATCGTACAACCGATTTCTTACTTAATCGAACAAATCATCCATCGTCAACTCTTCTGCAACTTCGGAGGAATGGGTATTGTGTTTGAGTCCGTAGCTCGTAATCATTGTCAATCGAATAGCTTGGCGGGATTCGGTCTCGGAAATGAAATTGCGCTGGCGTGTGAAATGACATTTGCAAATAAATTCAGCCAAATCGGCGATTTTTTATTCGATTTGGCTTATTTTTGACATATAAACTCAGCCAAATCGACGTTTTTTTATTCAATTTGGCTTAATTACAACATGCAAACTCAGCCAAATTGACGATTTTAATATAGATTATGACTTCCTTCGTGCCACGGGCATCTATCCGCAAGCGTACAAGGAGCAAAAAGCTACAGGCGTATAAAATACGATTAAGCTGTTAAGCAGGAATTTTTACAAAAAAAGTGCTCCGAAAAGCACTTTTTTTACGTTTGAGGGTTTGATGTCGTTTGATGCTGCGCGTTTGATGTCGTTTGATGCTACGCGTTTGATGTTGTTTGAAGCTTCGCGTTTGAACTACTTCAAACTATTTCAAACCATTTCAAACTACTTCAAACAATCTCAAACAATCTCAAACCATCTCAAACTACTTCAAACTATCTCAAACCATTTCAAACTACCGTACCTCAGCGCCGAGAAGGTTGAAGATCTTGCCGTCACGGATGACAAGCACCTGTCCGTCACGGATGATCTTTGTGCTTTCGACTTTCGACTTTTGACTTTCGACTGCCTCCACTCCCGTCGGCTCCCGGTAGATAGCCACTTCGAGTGCGGGGCCCCAGATCTGCGGCAGAACGCCGGACTCCGCCCAGCCGGAGTTGCTGGTGAATACAGCCACGGATAGTGCAACCATCTCTGTCGGCAGTTTGGCTACGTCGATCTTTCCCTCAATGGCTTTGTTGCCGTTGGTGAGCGTAACAGGACTGCAGGCTGTAGCCAGACCCTCGTTCTCAGCATACTCCCAACCGCCCCATTCTTCTTGCGCTACCTCGTTGTTGAAGATATAGAACGTCGCATCGGCAAAGTTTTCTCCCGGAGCTGCTTCAATCAGGTAGTCCGATGCCGAGTTCGTCCACATCCACGAGTTGTGTCCCGTCGTCTCGTCGCCGTCGGTATTGAGCATGATATCAAGATGCTCTACCTCGCCTGCTTCGGCACTATACTCGAGGTAGAAGAATATGTTTTTCTCGTCGGCATAGCAACGCAACTCTTTCAGGCCGTCGTACTCGCTGTTACCGTCGAAGCTTGCGCAAGCCAGACCGGTGAGGTCAGCCCACTCGTCAAGATCGCCGTCGATAACAATGTCACGTTTGATGGCTTCCACGGGCTCTTCCTGAGCCTTGCGGGTATATTTGTACAACGGCGGACGTTCTCCTTCGCCGCTGTCGCTGGTGGTGAAGAACGTGTCGTTGTCTTTCCAGCAGATAGCCTCGCCCTGCCACTCAACCTCGTAGCACTTGAGCGGCTGCGGTTGACGTTTCACAACATCGGCAACGCTCTCGCCTTCCCCGCGCTCCCAGAGCAGGATCCACGAGTATTGTGCATTCGTATTGTTTTGGTTTTTAATCAAAATATACTTTCCATCCGGCGTAATGTCCGCTGCGGTAACCAGGTGGAAGCCTTTGTCGGGAAGATCACCCTCGCCCAGGTCGGCTTTCGCGCCGAGATCACACACGTATTCCAGCGTCTGTTTCTCACTGCCGTAATCTGTGCGGAACGGCAACTTAAACACTTGACATACATCGTAATACACCTTCGTAATCACGTACAACATCTGCTCAACATTGTCATACATGATAGCCTCAGCATTGTGTCGTTTGCCTTCAGGGTACTGGAAGTTGATACGCGAAGGGGTGATGTTGATCTGCTCACCCGTGATCTCCGGCTCCTCGAACCAGACGATGCAGTAGTCACTGCGCTCCTCGTCGTTGTCGCCAAACGCGCCGATGAACAGGTAGTTCTTGCCCTCCTACACACCGCCGCACAAGTCTTCCCAGTCCCAGAGGTAGTTCTCGCCCGGGAACTGCACCTTGGCGTAACGGGTCTGACCGGTTTCGTCGGTGGCAATGAGGTAGTCCTGGATCTCGTCGCTCTGCATCCACAGATAGCCGGGCGTCACGCGCGAGCAGGCAATGCCCGATACCTCAGGTATAACGGCTTCGGGATTAAGATAATCCACGAGCGTGCGGTCGAACTCGGTGTTCCACTCAAGCACCTCGCCGTTGTAGGTCAGTTGCGGTGCTGCCGACATACTGCCAGCCATCACATTTGCCATTAAGGCAATAGCAAAGATAAGGAATTTGTGTTTCATAATACTATAGTTTTAGGGGTTGGTTTTTCATTATCGCTTGCAAAGATACGAAATTTTTCGCATTTATGCAAATTTTCCACTACTTTTGTTACATTTTTTGTTGTTTTTGTCAAAAAAATCGCCAATTTTCGTGCATTTTGATAAAAATACGGGCTGTTTTGCAAAAAAATGCTCATCTCATTTGCATTTATCCAAAATTTTTAGTATCCTCCTCCGCAAAAAGTCAAAATAATGAACCTGATTACTCACCTCATAACCAACTGACCTTACACAATAAATATAATAAATTTAGGAATAAATATAATTAATTTAGGTGATGTTAGGTGAATTTTGACAATAATTGAGAACGGCGTGCCATTACCAGCGCGCCGTTCTTTATCCTACTTCCCTTCACAATCCGTCCATTCTACACCCGATATAAGGCGGTTGTCGGATGCTCACCACATGATAACCACAACATAACCATAAGATAACCATATGATAAATGCCCTATTTTGCAAAATGCAAGCTTATACTATATATTTATTATATAAATATATACTTTTTGTTAAAAAATCTTCGTTTTGTATATGTCACAAATCCCTGCAGAAATGCCCGTTTTAGCCTCTCTATACAGCCCGTTTGGTGGCATTTTTCCCCACTCTCGCTAACTCAATGTGCAAAAATTAAGAATTATATTCTTTTCCTCAAAATATTTGCTCCAAAATTTGCTTTTCTCAAATATTTTTTGTAAATTTGCGCGCTTTTTGTCTCATTCGGCAATTGTTAAGAAAATACAACATAAATATACTTGCAGCCAAAACAAAAAAAGTCAAAAGTCGAAAGCATGGCAGGAATACTGACAGGGAAAAGAGGAATTATTTTCGGGGCGTTGGACGAACGTTCACTGGCTTGGCATGTGGCTGAACGCTGCCTGGCGGAGGGTGCGTCGTTGGTGCTCACGAACACCGACGCGGCGATCCAGCTCGGTACAGTAGCCGATCTGGCTGCGGCACATAACCTGCCGCTCATAGCCTGTGATGCCACGAAGATAGAGGATATACAGGCGCTTTTTACGCGCGCACAGACGCACCTGGGCGGGAAGTTCGATTTCGTTTTGCACGCCGTGGCGCAGAGCATGAATCTGCGCCGCCACAAGCCGTACGAACAAGCAGGTTACAGCTACTACCAGCAGACGCTGGATATATCGGCACTGAGTCTGCACAAGATCCTGAGTGTCGCCATGCAGATGGATGCCATAGCCGAAGGCGGCAGTGTGGTTGCTCTCTCGTATCTGGCATCGGAGCGGTACTTCTATGGTTACAACGACATGGCTGACGCCAAAGCGATGCTCGAATCCATAGCCCGTCAGATGGGCGCGCTCTATGGACGCAAACGCGGCGTTCGGGTGAACATAGTCAGTCAGTCGCCTACACCAACGAAAGCCGGCGGCAGTTGGCCGGAGATAGAGTTCTTCTACCGCTACGCCGACCACCTCTCGCCGCTGGGCAATGCCGATGCCGATGATTGTGCCGGTGTCTGCGTCGCCCTGTTCAGCGACCTGATGAAGCGTGTAACGATGCAAACAATATACAGCGACGGAGGGTTCGGACGAACGATCCTCACCCCCGAATTAGTTGATGATTATAGGGAAAAAGTTTGAGATTGTTTGAGATTGTTTGAGATTGTTTGAGATTGTTTGAAATTGTTTGAGATTGTTTGAAGTAGTTTGAGATTGTTTGAAGTAGTTTGAAATGGTTTGAAATGGTTTGAAATAGT
>JAEEGK010019804.1_pt1 | contig 14386 bp, 14 predicted proteins | sample 8958771 | NCBI WGS metagenome assembly JAEEGK01 (sample SAMN16246547, study PRJNA631951) | gut metagenome | biome: gut microbiome; feature: rumen; material: SC-attached | host: Bos | place: Iran: Karaj | collected 2018-10
CGCGTTATTCCAATGGTCGGACCATCGTCGATTATAATGAGCGTTATGGGCTCAGGCTTTAACGGACAGAGTTTCGCCTTCAACGGCTATCTGCCAATAGAGCCTGCGGAGCGTACAAAGCGCATAAAGCAGCTCGAAACGCGCGCCTATACCGAAGACCAGACGCAACTCTTCATCGAGACGCCTTATCGCAACCACAAGATGCTTGAGGAACTTCTGCGCACCTGCAAGCCTTCTACGCGCCTGTGCATAGCCTCTGGCATAACCTGCGCCGAGGAATACATCCACACGCACACCATTGCCGAGTGGAAGAAGATTAAACTGCACGACTTGAGCAAGATTCCAACGATTTTCTTGATTTACAAAGGATAATCAATCTTAAAAAAAGAAAAGTCGGCAAACTCCGGAAATTTCCGCTGAGTTTGCCGATTTTTCTTTTCATTATTTCATCAAGTTCTTGACGAAGAAATTTTCTATTCGGGTGTACAGATGAAGCCGGGTTGAACCGCCGTAGATGCTGTGGTTTCGGTTGGTGTAGTACTGACTCTCGAACTGAGTGCCCAACTGAACCAGAACTTCTTGATATTCGGCCGTGTTCTGAAAGTGGACGTTGTCGTCGGCAAGACCGTGGCAGATAAGCAGATTGCCGTGCAGACTCTTGGCGCGACCGATAGGCGAGATGTTGTAGCCCTCGGCATTCTCTTGCGGAGTCTGCATGTATCGCTCGGTGTAGATGGTGTCGTAGAATCGCCAGTCGGTTGGAGGTGCAACGGCAACGCCGCATGCAAACGCGTTTCTACCCTCGCTCATAGCCATCAGCGTGTTGAATCCGCCGAAACTCCAGCCCCAGATGCCTATTCGGTCTTTATCGACAAACGGCAGCGAAGCCAGATAGAGAGCCGCCTCTACTTGGTCTTCCGATTCCTTTTCGCCAAGGCGGAGATATGTGCATTTCTCGAAGTCGGCTCCTCGTCCGCCTGTTCCGCGGCCGTCTACGCATACCATCACAAAGCCCTTGTCGGCCATGTATCTCTCCCACAGGCAGCCAGTCATGTTGCCCGTGTTCCAACTGTCGAGCACTTGTTGCGAGCCAGGACCGCTGTACTGATACATTATTACCGGATATTTCTTGCTCTTGTCGAAGTTGTAAGGCTTTATCATGTAACCGTTCAGTTCGACGTTGCTGCTTGTCTTGAATGTAAAGAATTCCTTCTTTGCGCCGCTAATCTCGTCAATCTTCTTCTTCAAGTCGTCGTTGTCGGCAAGTACGGTCATGCTCTTGCCTTTGTTGTTGAAGATTGATGTAATGTGAGGCGTGTCGAAGTTCGAGAACGTGTTGATGAAATATGCGAAGTCGGTGCTGAAAATAGCCTTGTTTGTGCCTTTCTGCGGTGTGAGGACGGTTTTCTTGCCCTTCTCGCTCTTCACCACGAATCGCTGAAGCGGATTGCCTTCGGTACTCTGATAGTAGGCCGTTCCGCTCTTCTCGTCGTATCCGTAGAAGTCGGTAACATCGCAGTTGCCCTTAGTCAGAAGTTGCTTCTGCTTTCCGTTCAGGTCGTACAGATAAAGATGCTTGTAGCCGTCCCGGTCGCTCTCGAGCACAAAGCAGTTCTTGTAGAAATGAAGGTTTGCGTAGGTCTCCTCCGGAATGTATTTCTTTGCATTTTCTTCGAGAATTAGTTTTGTGTCGCCCGTGTTTACGTTGCACAGATAGATGCAGAACTTGCTCTGGTGGCGGTTTAGCGTTGTTACGGCAAGGATGCCCGGCTGCGCCGTGAACATTATGCGCGGAATGTAGCCGTCGGCATCGAGCGGAACGTTTATTTCAGAAGTCTTGCCCTCTTCGATGTTGTAGTTAAGCACCTTTACGGTGGCGTTCTGCTCGCCAGCCTTCGGATATTTGTAGGTGTAGTCGCCCGGATAGAGCGCGTTTTCCTTGTGCGATGGCGAGAAGCCCTTATACATCGGCATAGAGTAAGATTTTACCTTGCTCTCGTCGAACCTTATCCATGCAATGTGCTTGCTGTCTGCGCTCATGTCGTATGCGCGGCTGTATGCAAACTCCTCCTCGTTTACCCAGTCGGGAATACCGTTTAGTATGTGGTTGAATTTTCCGTCGGATGTAATCTGCTTGTCCTCGCCCTTTGCTATGTCGATGATGTGCAGATTATTCTTGCACACATAGGCAATCATCTTGCCGTCGGGCGAGAAGGTAGGCTCTTGCATAAGATGGTGCTTTCTTACCTTGTGCAAGGTGTTCTCCGTGCGGTTGTAGAGATAGAAGTCGGCGGTGAACGAGTGTCGGTAAATCTTCTTCGTGTTGGTTTGCAGAAGTAGCGACTTGCCGTCGGGCGATGCTATATAGTCGTCGATATCTCGAAGTTGGGTAGCCTTGTCGCCGTCGGCCTTGGCAAGATTTCCGCAGAACTTAACCTTTCCGTCGAGTTTCAGGAACGGCTCAACCTCCTTGCCGTCGGCAAACGAGAATGCGCTTATTTCCTTCTCGGCCTTGATGATAGTGTATGTCTTTGGGTTTACGGGCGACGGCGTGATGCCGTGAATCTGCTTCGGCATGTAGCGGTATGATGTCAAATCTCTCAACTCCAGTCTTTGTGCCATCGCACTCGATGCCAGCGTTGCGACAATGCCGGCAATAACAATCGATTTTTTCATATATTCATGATTTTTATGCAAAGAAACTTAAAAAAGTTCACAACGGCAAGAGCATTGCTTTTTTTTGTATATTTTTGCGGCAAATTATGAGCAGATGACTAATAACGACTATCTCTATACCGACCTTTCCTCGTTCTACGGAAAGGTTTTCCCGTTCAAGGTGCAGAAGATTTCAATAAATGCCGGATTTACTTGTCCCAACCGCGACGGCAGCAAGGGCTTTGGCGGATGCACTTATTGCAATAACCAAACCTTCAATCCGTCGTATTGCGCCACGCAGAAGTCTGTTTCCCAGCAGATTGAGGAAGGCAAGGCTTTCTTTGCCCGGAAATACCCCGAGATGAAATATCTGGCTTATTTTCAAGCTTATACCGGAACTTACGGCGTACTTCAGCATCTTATTGGCTTGTATGAGGAGGCTTTGCGATGCGACGATGTGGTGGGAATAGTAATAGGAACGCGCCCCGACTGTATGCCCGACGAGCTACTCGACTATCTTGCCGACCTTGCGCAACGCACTTTCCTTACCGTTGAGTATGGCATCGAGAGTGCCAACGACGATACTCTGCGCCGCATAAACCGCGGTCACACATACGCGCAGAGCGTTGAGGCTGTGGAGAAGACAGCCAGTCGCGGAATCTATGTTGGCGCGCATGTAATCTTGGGTTTGCCGGGCGAGGATGAGGAAGAACTCGTAAGACAGGCAAGGATGATAAACAAACTTCCGCTAACTACGCTCAAACTGCATCAGTTGCAGTTAATAAAAGGTACGGTAATGGCGCGCGAGTACGAGCAGAGTCCGTTTCATCTGTATACCGCCGACGAGTATATAGATATGGTTATAAAGTACATATCATACATACGCCGCGAGGTTGTTCTTGAGCGTTTTGTGTCCAGTTCGCCCAAAGACCTTCTTCTTGCCCCCAACTGGAACATAAAGAACTACGAGTTTGTAGAGATGCTGAAGAAGAAAATGCGTGAGTTGGGCGTGACGCAAGGATGCGGAGTGTAGATTTTTTTCGCTTGCCGTTTCTTCGGGATTCCTTCGGGATTCCTTCGGGATTCGTTCGGGATGTATGTGTGATTTTTGGAGCGAAGAATCACATGTTGTTTGCGTGAAAATTAGTAAATCTATCTCACATCAATAATCCCGTTGCGATATTTGTTTGCGCCTTTTATAACAAGATCCTCGAATTCGAATGTGTTTTTAGCAGGAATGTAGTCGTTGAACCCGACAAAATAGAATCGTTTGTAACAATTGCGGAGCATTGTTGTTTGTTTCAGTCTGATGCCGAATTTTACAAATTTGTTTGATATCTGATTGTAATAAAAATCAAAATCATCAACATCTAAACTGATTAATCCTATACTCTTCGCGGACCAATAGACTTTTATTCCTTTAATGTCTTTGAATTTTATGCATGCGTAGCCGTTTCTAACTCCTTCGAATATGCTTACAGAATCTTCGCTTACAATGGCTAAAGGCTTTCTCATTATAAATAAAGCCCAGAATTTTAGTAAAACTATGCAAAATCTGTAAAATAGAAGTATGTTTATTGGTATAAGCAATGTCAACCATATTGGTTTTATTGTATGTTTAAAAGCCATAATAAGTGGTATGAAGTTGAACATGAAAACAAAGAAAAAAATGGAAAATATTTCATGGAATGTGTAGGAAAACGTAAACCACCTGTTTGCGTAGAAATATTTGTTGTTTTCGTTCATATTTTTAGTTTTTAGAAATGTTGGATAAAATGCACGAGTTGGGCGTGACGCAAGGGTGCGAAGTGTAGATTTTAGTCGTGCACTTTAATTATTCTCGTTGCGTGCCTTTTCTGCCCCTTCTTCTACGAGATTGAAAACTTCGTCAAAGTCTTCGAGCGATAGGAAATGATGTAAATGTGAGAAAATCAAAATTTTTTTGAATCTGAAAGTTGCTAAAATTGAAAAAGGCAGGCTACACAACATATAAATTTTTACTAAAATATTTGGTGCTTGTCTGAGATATAAGCCGTAGTTGTCAACATTTAAGGCTAAATTAGTCATACTACGTCTGTGGCTTATCACCCAGACATTCTTAATGTCTTTAAAATTTATACGAACATAGCCGTTTCTTATAAACTCGTATATGCTTACTGAGTCTTCGTCTATTATAACAATAGGCTTTTTCTTTATGTATAAAGTACGATATAGTCGAATAAAATAGTATAGCGCGAAAATACAAACAGAATTCACCACAACGGCAGGAATAGGTTGATTAAAATAAAATTTTTTGCCAAATCCAACTATTGGAGAAATAATAAGCATTGCAGAAATCAAAACCAAGTCTACCGTGATGAATAACTTTTCGATATAGAATCGTCTTTCCATTTTTTTTGAAAAAGTTGTGTGTGCTATTTGTAGAAACTTTCTGATTTGTAAAAACTTATATGGTATGTTTTGTACCTGATAAACTTTACCAATATTTCAGATAAATAGGGATTCTGCGATGTTTGTTAGCTCTCTCTATAACAGAATTTTTGAATTCTTCAAAAGAGCTGGAAGAAGTGGTATAGTGGATAGATTCAAGACGGATATTTTTGTCTTTTATGTGAGGTTGTCTTTTCTGTATTTTGTTGATGAGTTTCGACAATATGTTTGAACTCTGAATGTAGTAAATTTCATAATCATCAAGCTTGATTTCTAGATACTTGCATCCTCGCCCCCAACCACCTATACGCATTCCTTTAATGTCCTTGTATTTTATGCGTATATAGCCGCTTTCATAAACATCGAATATGCTTACCGAATCTTTGCCTAAAATGGCTACAGGCTTTTTGGAAATGCATAAAGTCTCAAACGCTATTATATATAGGCATATATTGCAGAGAAAGAGGATATCTAAAATAGGCAAGAGTAATAATATATATGCATACTTTATGATATTATTAGATATAAGAAATGGAGGGAGGATATTTATAAATGGTAAAACGATAAGAATAATAGGAATTGTGTTCTGAAGGAGATAAAGAACGACAGAAAACGTATCTACGTAGATATATTTATCGTTATTGTTATTGTCCATAATGTTAATAATATAAGTAATTTAATATTTTAGAACAGATATTCCAAAGCCTTGCAGATATCGTTGTATGTGCGCTCAAAGTTGTCGGTATACCAAGGGTCGGCAACGCTTGCGTTGCTTCCGGTAAGGGTCATAAGTTTTTGTATTTTCCCGTTAGGGTCGTAGAATTTTCCGTGTCCGGCATCCACTACAATGTCGGGCATACTCCAATGCAGAAAGCGCAGATTGTTGTCGTCCATAACAAATATATGGTCGTAGTAGTTGTAGTCGGCAACCGTCATCTGTCTTGCACGGCGGCGCGTGAAAGGAATGTTGTGATGGCGCAGGCAGTCCTTTGCCGGCGGATAGATGTCGTTTCCAATCTCCTCGGTAGATGTGGCAGCCGAAGCAATCTCGAAGGCATCCGCAAGGTTTCGGTCGGCAACCATCTTCTTCATTATCATCTCTGCCATTGGGCTTCGGCAGATGTTTCCGTGGCAAACGAAAAGAATTTTTTTCATATTATGCGATGTTTTCGTGCAAAGATACATCAAAATAGGGCATCGCTCTTAATTTTAAAATCGATTTTGCATTAAAAAATGACGTCTTCTGATGATACAGGTCAAAAAAGTGCGGTTTTTCACTTTTGTTAACAAATTAGGATGCACTTTTTTGTTGGCAGAATGAAAAAATAGAATTAAGTTTGCAATGCTCAAACGGAGCACAATCTTTAATAAAACCTTTAGTAAACAAAAAATAACATGGAAACAGAAAAACCATACGTAATTGGAATGGACCTTGGAGGTACCAATTCGGTTTGCGGCATTGTTGATGCCAGAGGAAATATTCTTTGTACAGACTCTGTAAAGACTCAGCAGTATCCAAACATCGAGGATTATATTCAGGCTGTGTGCAATATTCTTATGCCAATGATTGAGAAGGTTGGCGGCATAGAGAAGATAAAAGGCTTTGGCATTGGCGCACCAAACGGCAACTACTACAACGGAACAATAGAGCACGCTCCAAACCTTCCTTGGAAGGGCATCGTTCCGATGGCGAACATGTTCAAAACCAAACTTGGCATTCCTGTTGCGCTTACAAACGATGCAAACGCGGCTGCCATTGGCGAGATGACATACGGCGCGGCTCGCGGAATGAAGAACTTCATCGTCATTACCCTCGGTACGGGCGTTGGCTCGGGCATCGTTATTAACGGACAGCTAGTATATGGCTGCGACGGCTTTGCAGGTGAGTTGGGACACGTTATCATGCGCAGAGAAGACGGCCGCCTGTGCGGCTGCGGACGCAAGGGCTGTCTCGAAACATACTGCTCGGCAACAGGCGTGGCCCGTACGGCGCGTGAGATTCTGACAAAGGATTCAACGCCAAGCCTTCTGCGCGACCTGAACCCTGAGGAGATAACATCTAAGGATGTGTACGATGCAGCCGTTAAGGGCGATGCCATAGCACTAAAGATATTCGATTTTACCGGAAAGATTCTGGGCGAGGCTCTTGCCGACTTCGCAGCCTTCTCATCGCCAGAGGCATTCATCTTCTTTGGCGGACTGACAAAGAGCGGCAAGTACATAATGGACCCAATAAAAGATTCGTATAACGAGAATGTTATGCCAATCTTCAAGGGAAAGGCTAAGATGCTCGTTTCTGAACTGAAGGACAGCGATGCTGCCGTACTTGGCGCAAGCGCTCTTGGCTGGGAGGCTAAATAAGGCTGAAGATTTATTTTTTATAGATGAGATGGCAAAAATGTAAAATGTTTTGCCATCTTTTTTGTATTTTATAACATATATGTTGAACATTTTTTGTAATTTTGCACCCAAATTTGAATTATATGCCGGTAAAAAGATGCAAAGGATGTTGAAACTTGCTGAGAATAATTGGGTTAGCACTCCTGTGGAATGCGCGGAATACCTGCTACACGATGAATTGTGTTTTTGTTTCTTTACCATGGCATAGTGAAAAGATAGTATGAATAAAAGAATTTTAATATCTGCATTCCTGATTTTAGTATATTGTTCGCTGTTGAACGCGCACGCATTGTACAGTTACCGCAATGTGAAGAAGGTGAACAAGGCAACATCCGAAGAACTGCCAGCAAAGAACCAACTCGAGTACGTTTCTTTCTCAGACGACAGAACAAAGTGTTTTTTCTCTGATATTGACGGAAATAACATGTATGGCGAAACTGTTTTCGTGTATATGGGCGAGAAGGACGGAATGTATCATTTTCATTATCAAGACCCTAATGACAACAGTTCGTTCTGGGACGTGTATTTCAGCAAGGACTACAAGACCGTAAAATCTACCACTACGCACAATCCGTTCATAAAGATTTACGAGTTGCTCGAGATGATAAAGAACTAAAACCGTAGTGCTTACAAGATATAAAAAGGCAGGCTTTCTGAAAAGATGAAGCCTGCCTTTTTTTTATGCCGTTCTTAATTTAGAATCGCCAGTAAAGCTGAACGTCAACAGTATTGAAGTCGTGGTCGCCTGCAACCTCCTTGCCTGTGTGAGTGTGGTAGAAAGTGCCCTGAATCTTCAGATTCTTGTTGAGATAGTAGTTTGCCGACAGAGTGTACTGGCTTGTTGCGCTCTCGTTGCTCTTGTAGTCGCGGTAAACATCCCATTTTCCGTAAATCTTGAAGCCCTTGGCAACAGGTGCTCCTACGGTAAGATACCAGCCATCAGCCTTGTCCTTGCCAATGTTCTTTGTAAGCTTGTAAACGCCCTCGTTATCGTCGAATGAATAGTCCGAAATCTTATGACCCTGAGAAGTTGCATACTCTCCGCGGAAAGTCCAGTCGCTCTCGTACTTGAATCCGAACGCCATACGGTTGCGGTCTACGGTTACGCCGTTCTTTGTATAGTTACCAGCCCAGCCGAATGCGCCGATGTAAAGGTTCTTTATTGGCACAAACTGAATTGTTCCGATAACGTCCTTAGTCTTGTTTACATCGGCATGGTTAATGCCCTGACCGTTGGCAACCATAACCTGATAGTGGATAAGGTTATGACCGTCAGCCATCTTGGCAAAGTCACCCTGAAGCTGTATTCCGAGGTCACGGCCGCCGCTTGAGTGCTCTCCCGTTCTGTCTGCCATGCCCGAGAGCTTGCTTACAACCTGAGCGTTGCTGTTAAAGCCTACATCGAACGGATTGTAAGGGTTCTCGAAGGTGAAGGCTCTCTTAAACTGTCCGAACTTGATTTTTGCAAACGGATATTTCTCCCATTCTGCATAGGCATCTACTATGCGGGCAATCTTCTCGGTTGTGTTGGCTGTGTTAGGTGTGCCGCTCACCTCAACCTGAAGTTTGTAGTTGAAATTCTGAACCTTTCCGTCTACATACACACGACCAAGACGAAGGTCGAATCCGCCGTTGCCTTGTGTGCCTTCCTTGTCGTTATAGTCGTATTTTCCGATAATGTAGCCGCCGAACTTAGAGTTTTGCTGGAACTCCTTCAGAATGCTTTTCTGGAATTGCGCGCTGGCTGTCGAAGCCATGCCTGCAAGTATGGCAAGCAATAAAATTTTTTGAATCTTCATATCTCTCTTATTCATTTGATTTATCTTTAGAGTGCAAATTTAAGAAAAAATGTTGATTGCCACTTACTTTTTGTCAATAAACAACCATGGTTATGAGCGTTCCCACTATGGTCGATACTATCACGCTGACCAATCCCGGCATCATGAAACTGTGGTTAAGCAGATATTTTCCGATGACGGTTGTGCCCGAACGGTCGAAGTTTACCGTTGCAATATCGCTCGGATAGTTAGGAATGAAGAAATAGCCGTACACGCTTGGCAGAACGCCAAGGAGGATAGGACCCGGAATGCCCAGCGAGTAAGCCAGCGGAAGCATAGATACCACAACCGCGCCCTGAGAGTTAATCAAAACCGAAACGGCAAAGAATGCCAGCGCTATTGTCCACGGATACTGGCTTACGATGCCTTCCAGTCCGCCCTTCATAACATCCATGTAGTTGCCGAAGTAAGTGTCGGCAAGCCATGCAATGCCGTAGATGGCAACAACAGCCACCATACCGCTCTGCCATACCGCTCCGCTCACGGCTTTCTTAGGGCTTGCGTTGCAGAAGATAATCATGAAGGCTGCGGCAGTTATCATCACAATCTGGATGATGATGTTCATGCCGATAGGCTTTACTATTGGGTTTCCGGCATCGTCTAATTTACCCGTAGGGAACTCAGGACGGATGTCGAGTCCGGCAATCTGTAAGATAGAGTACATAACGATAACGGCGATAGCGCCAATAAAGATGTAAACGGCAAGCTTCGCGCTCTTGTCAATCTCCTTGTCGAGAACCGTTGCCGAGCTTCCGTACATATATTCCTTCATCTGAGGGTCGGCAAGGCGAGCCTGGAACTGAGGGTCTTTGTCGAGGTCGAGACCGCGCTTGTAGCTGAGAGCCGAGGCAGCAGCCAGACCGCACAGACAAGCCGGAATAGTTACCGCAATAACCTGAAGGTTGTTTACGTCGAATCCGTTGGCATTGGAGATAACCACGAACGAAGCCACCGCCGCCGCGATAGGCGAGCATGTTATTCCAACCTGCGATGCTATTGAAGCCACGCCGCACGGACGCTCGGGACGGATGCCCTTCTTCAGCGCGATGTCGCAGATGATAGGCATGAGCGTGTAGACAACGTGTCCTGTTCCGACGAGGACGGTAAGGAAAAACGTGCAGAGCGGAGCAAGAATGGTTATGTGGTTAGGATGCTTGCGAAGAAGTTTCTCGGCAAGTTGAATGAGCCAGTCCATACCGCCCGAAGCCTGCATCATGCCGGCGCAGGTAACGGCTGCCACGATGATGTAGATAACATCTGTAGGAGGATTACCCGGTTTAAGTCCGAAGCACAAGACTAAGATGGCAAGGCCAATTCCTGAGATTGCGCCCAATGCCAGACTACCATATCGAGAGCCAACATACAATGCCAGCAATACGATAATTAACTGCAAAATCATTATTACACTCATCTGATTAACTTTTTTTATCGATTAGTATTCTTTATCATTAATATTATTTGTCGGTGGGGTTATATCTGCAAATGTAAAAAACAAACTGGAAAAATCAAAATTTAATATTAATTTTTTAATTTTGCACACTATGCTTCGGTTCTGTTCTGCTTTGTTGCCGATGTGCCGGGGCTTGTTGATACGGATAACTTATAAACTGAAATTAGATGAGTGAACAATTAACCCCGACAGAGTTGGGTACAAAGCCTATAGGCAGACTTCTTTTATCGTATGCCGTTCCGGCAATTATTGCTATGACGGCATCGTCGCTATACAATATTGTAGACAGCATTGTTATCGGTCAGGTGTGCGGCGCGCTGGCAATATCGGGTCTTGCCATAACCTTCCCAATCATGAACCTCTCGGCAGCGTTCGGCGCGATGGTGGGCGTGGGAGCATCTACTATGATTTCGGTTAAGTTGGGGCAGAAGGACTATACCGTGGCGCAGAAGATTCTGGGCAATACCGTTATGCTCAACCTCATTCTGGGCGTTGTGTTCGGCGCGTTAATGCTGATTTTTCTCGACCCCGTCCTGCTGTTCTTCGGAGCGAGCGATAACACCATAGGATATGCGCGCGACTATATGGTTATAATCCTTCTCGGAAACGTGGTTACGCACAGCTATCTTGGTCTGAACTGCATTTTGCGTTCGGCCGGACATCCGTTGTATTCGATGCTGTGCACCATTCTCACGGTATTTCTGAACGTGGTGCTTGATGTGTTGTTTGTCTACGTCTTCGACATGGGCATCAGGGGAGCGGCTCTTGCCACCGTTCTGGCGCAGATTGTGGCTCTGCTTGTGCAGGCAAAACTCTTCTGGAACAAAAACGAACTTCTGCGATGGAAGCACGGCATATTCGGACTTGAAAGAAAGATTATCGGGCATATCCTGTCTATCGGCATGTCGCCATTCCTTATGAACCTGTGCGCCTGTCTGGTGGTAATCGTCATAAACCGCGGACTGATGGAGCAGGGCGGCGACCTCTCGGTAGGAGCGTACGGAATTGTAAACCGCGTTGCCTTCATCTTTGTTATGATTGTGATGGGCGTTAACCAAGGTATGCAGCCTATTGCCGGCTTCAACTTCGGCGCGGGGCGATACGACCGTGTGATGCGCGTGCTGTGGCTCACTATGGTGGGCGGAACGCTTGTAACTACGAGCGGCTTCGTGCTGGGCGAGTTCTTTCCCGAGGAGGTTGCGCGTATGTTTACGGCCGACGAGCAACTTATCCAACTATCGTCCGAGGCCATGCGCATTGTTATGGTTACGTTCCCGATAATAGGCATACAGATGGTTATCACCAACTTCTTCCAGAGCATTGGAATGCCAAAGAAGAGCATCTTCCTGTCGCTTTCGAGACAGATGCTTTTCCTTGTTCCGTGCCTCGTCATCCTGCCAAAATATTTTGGCGTTGACGGCGTGTGGTACTCAATGCCGATATCCGATTCTATATCTGTTGTTACGGCTGTGGTGCTGATAATCATTCAGATAAGAAAGTTCAAACAAATGAAAACTATTTAACTTAAAGATGCTATGGACAGATTTGTAATCAGCATAGGCCGCCAGTTGGGCAGCGGCGGTCGCGAGATAGGCAAGAAACTTGCTGCGGAGTTTGGCATCCGTTTCTTGGACAGCGAGCTTATAACCCTTGCGGCAAAGGAGAGCGGCTTCGGAGCCGAGTTCTTTAGAGATACCGACGAGAAGAAAGGCTTCTTCAACACGCTTTTTAACCGAATACAGAGCGGCGTCTCGTTTGGCGGATATTACGACAATCAACTTAGCGAGGAGGCTCTGTTCAAGATTCAGAGCGATGCCATACGCAAGATTGCCGACGAGGAGTCGTGCGTTATAGTGGGAAGATGTGCCGACTACATTCTGCGCGACAATCCGCGATGCGTGAGCGTGTTCATAACCGCCAGTCACGACGAGCGCGTAAGGCGCATCTGCGAGCGTCAGAATGTAGATGCCGAGAAGGCGGAGCGCATGATGGAGCGCGGCGATGCCGAAAGAGCCAACTACTACAACTATTACAGCACAAAGACATGGGGCGAGGCGGCAACATACGACTTGTGCATAAACTCGTCGGTAATGGGAATTGACGAGACGGTAGCCTTCATCAGACATTTTGTAGAAAAAAAACTCGGCGGTCAGTAACTGCCGCCTTTATTGCAGACTATGCACGACACTCCGTCACTTACGCTTTTCGAACTTAACAGCCTTGTTAAGTGTGCCGTCAATACCATCATGATTGACGGCTATTGGGTTACTGCCGAAATCAGCGATTTCAGCGTGCGCCGCCATTGCTATCTTGAGTTTGTACAGAAAGACATTCAGGGCAGCGGACTGGTTGCCAAGGCGCGCGGAACAATATGGAGCAACGAATACGAGAAGATAAGGCGTAAGTTTGAGAGTGCCACCGGAAGCGAACTGCGCAGCGGCATAAAGGTGATGGTGTATGCGCACGTTACGTTTCACGAACTGTATGGCTTCTCGCTCAATATTACCGATATAGACCCCTCTTACACGCTTGGCGACATGATGCGCCACAGGCAGGAGATTCTCGACAATCTGAAGGAGCAAGGTGTAATAGACCTTCAGAAAGAACTCGAGATACCTGTATTGTGCCAGCGGATAGCCGTCATCTCGTCTGAGAAGGCTGCTGGTTACGGCGATTTCTGTAACCAACTTCTGAATAATGATTCTGGTCTGAAATTCTACCCTAAACTGTTTCCGGCAATAATGCAGGGCGACAAGGTTGAGCAGACTGTAATAAACGCTCTCGACGCCATTGCCGCCGACATTGACAACTGGGACGTGGTGGTTATAATCCGCGGCGGAGGCGCAACGGCTGATATGTCGGGCTTCGACACGCTTGCTCTTGCCGAGAATGTGGCAAACTTTCCTTTGCCAATAATAACGGGCATAGGTCACGAGCGCGACGATACTGTTCTCGACCTCATCTCTAACACGCGTGTAAAGACTCCTACGGCGGCGGCCGAGTTCCTTATTCATCATCTCGAAGATACGGCTTACGACTTGCAGGACTACGGGCAGCGCATAATGTCGGAGGTGAAGCGTATATTGCAGAACGAGCACAGTCGCATAGATGCCATAACAGCCAAGATGCCTGTCCTCTTCGAGGTGGTGAAGTCGAAGGAACTGGTGCGCATAGACAATTTGCAGAAGCGTATGGAAACGGCGTGGCAGATGTGGCACAACTCCGAACTTCAGAGGCTCAACTCGCTTGTTCCGCAGATGCGGTTGCACGTCGACGCTCTTTTGCAGGCGCAGAAGTTCTCGCTTGGCATTATTGAGGAGAAACTCCGTAGTGCCGACCCTGATATTCTTCTGGCTCGTGGCTATTGCATGACTTTGTCCGACGGCAAAATCGTTACTCGGGCAGCACAGCTTGCCAAGGGCAGCAAGATAACCGTGCGCTTTAAGGATGGCAACGCCACGGCGCTGGTTGAGGGAGTTGAAAGTTGAAAATTGAAAAATTCAGAGTTGACAATTGACAATGAACAATTCAAAATTCATAATTGATAATTCAAAATTGCTTTCATAATTGCCGAGGATTTATAACGGACAATTTCGTCAGAAATTGTCCGTTT
>JAEEGK010019807.1_pt1 | contig 14384 bp, 11 predicted proteins | sample 8958771 | NCBI WGS metagenome assembly JAEEGK01 (sample SAMN16246547, study PRJNA631951) | gut metagenome | biome: gut microbiome; feature: rumen; material: SC-attached | host: Bos | place: Iran: Karaj | collected 2018-10
TAGTACAGCGATGTCGTCGTCTGCAGCGGAGAGTTCGTCGTCGGCTGTTTTGGAACCAATCTTGCCTGTGACGGATGCCTACGCCGAGTGCATGGCTAGAAAAAAAGATCCCTTGCTCGATGGAAACCCAATTCCTGGTGGAGATGGCCTAGCGCTTCCGCCGGTTGCTTATCGCCGTGTTGACGCTAAAAAAGTCAGTTTCAGCATGGAAAATATTTTGTTTGCATGTAACGCCCGGTTTGATTCATTGAACGTGTATTCGTCCAGCGATACGTTATACGTGAAAGCGAAATTGGCCACCTCGGATGCGGAAAAGTGTGTTTGTGTGTCAAAAGTTCATTTCGAAGTTGAGGCTGATTCTGCGTTTTTCAGAGCGACGCTTCTTGTTCTCGATGACGGGTCCAGCACCAATTTTGGAAACAGGATGAAAATTGTGGACTTGGTTGATGATGTGGAAGAAGTGTATCACGTGGGAAAATCCGATGTCCAGGCGGTGTGCAAAAATGACCGTGTGACGGCGGATAAGCCTGCTTTAGTGAGCGCATTGTCTGATATTGCCGATACCGCTTCGAAAGAGCTGCCCTATGCAAGGCGGATTACCGGTGGAGATGGTTTTGATGCGATTGAAATGGACGATATTTATGCACCGTGCGGGATTGTTTTTGAAGGTATTGATGTCGTTGTGTCTGGAGATACGCTTTATGCGGACCCGAAATTCAGTCAGCCTGTACCGATGACGAATTGCTTGTGCTCTACGCGCATTAGATTTAAAATTGAGCAGGATTCTCGCTTTACCAAGGCGAATTATCTTGTCTATGACCGTTCTCGTACAATGAGGTTGTTGAATTTAAAAGCGAAAATGGATTGACTTGTAACTCCTTGATAGAATAAGTCTCGCCTAAACGGGCGGGACTTTTTTTTATTAGTGAAACTTTTTGTTGTATATGCAACAGGGTGTTGCATAAAGAATTTAATTAATTGAAAAATGAATAAAAATTTGCTGATTTTAATTAAAAAATCAATTTTTTGTTGCATAATGTATTGCTTTTGCTGAAAAAAAGAATATATTTATTGATGTGAAATAAGGAGTCTCTTATGAAAAAGTCATCTTTTTTTGCGAGTGTTGCGTCGTTGTCGCTTATGCTGGGTGCTTGTGGCGAAGATTCTTCTGCGACTGGAGTCGATTTGGCCGAAGGGAATTTGTCGTCTGGCGTTGTAGAGTTTTCTTCGGGCGAGGTGGCTTTATCAAGTGTTGTTGCGGAATCTTCTTCTGGCAAGGTTGTTTCGTCTTCGGGCAAAGAGATGTCCTCGTCATCAGCCAAGGCTGCTTCTTCGTCGGCTGCGGCTCCTGCGTCTAGTGCGAATGTCCAAAAGAATTTGTCTTCGTCTGCGAATAAAGTGGCATCGTCCTCTTCTGTTGCTTTGTCTTCATCTGTCGCGGTCGCCTCTTCTGCTTCTAATTTGCCTAAGAGTTCGCCTTCGGTTGCTGCGGATCCGTCGCATTTGAAAATTACAGATGCTGTTGCCCAATGTGGTGCTCGTGTCACAATCGAAGATCCTTTACTGGATGGCTCGTCGTCAGAAGCGTCCATTTTGCCTAAAGAATACGATAATGCTCTTCCGCCGGTCGCAGGTCGGTATGTCAGTACGGAACGCACTGGGTTCAATATTGAGAATGTTACAATGACTTGCGGTGCGACTATTGATACTTTAGATGTTTATGCATCGGGTGATACGGTTTATGTGAATGCAAAATTAGATTTTACGAATGCACAGAGGTGTCTCTGTCCCTCGAAGGTGGATTTTGCAGTAGATAACGCTCCTGCTTATTCTAGTGCACGTTGGCTTGTATTTGACGATGGCTCTAGTAGAAATCTCCACAATACGATGGAAATTTACGACATTCATGTCATTACGGTTGAAGAAGTGATGACGGAACAGACTACGACGGATGTTGATGTTGTATGCAAGAATGACAGGCGAACGATTGACAAACCGTCTTTGGCAAATTCAACACTGCTCCCTGTTATTGATACCGCTTCGACAAAGCAGATTTATGCTATGAGACGCGATATCGGCGAAGGTTATGAGATGATTACCATCAACGAACTCGATGTGGGATGCGGTGTAAAAGATGTGCAATTTAAAGTTGGTGCATATAATGATACTTTATATGTTGAGTCATCCGCAGATTTGTATGGAACAAATTGCATTTGCCCATCGCGTATTGATTTTAAGATAAAGAAAGGATTGCAATTCTCTAATACCCATTATCTTGTTTTTGACAGGCGTGAAGCCATCCCGTTACTGTAAAAAAATGGAGCTTTTTAATAGCTGAATAATCCTGTTAGGGGACCGTGTCAGGAGGAGAAGAGCTTGCTCAGCAATGGGCAAGCTTCTTTTTTACTTTTTGGCTTTTGCGGGGGCTTGTGGCTTGGCGGAATTGGCTGCCTTGGGTGGATCTTTCTTTGCGTCCTTGGCGCTCTCTTTCGCTTTCGTTTGTTCTTTTGCCGTTGCTTTGTTTGTATCCTTGGATGGTTCTTTTTTGTTCTCCTTGGATTCGGTCTTTTGCGGCTCTGTTTTTTGTGTTTTTTCCGTTGAAGATTCTTTTACCGATTCCTTTTCGGAGTTGCTGTTTATTTTGTCTTCGAGCTTCGGGAGGAGCTTTTGCATGTTGACGTTTGCTCGTACTTCGCGTTTGTAATCAGCGTAAGATTTGATAGGCCTGTAGTAAGAGGAGTCGGCGGCTGTGAGCGTGTCTGTGTTGAATGTTTCGAAATACGATGCAAAAAGAGCGGCCCAGCTGCGGAGCCAATCTTTGCGTGACTCGCGGCTGCTATACCAGCAGGAAGGGTTGTATGTAACGTGATGGATGTCTTTTGTCAAGTAAACAGGGCTATTACCTGAGAGTTTTTGGAACATTCTCTTGACGCGGTATGTTGATGCCGCATCAGTTATAAGGAGCACCGTGTCTGCGTTGTGCTTCTTTAGCCAAGGAATAAGCGTGTGGGCTTCGCTGATGGTGGAGGGGTCGTCGTGCGGAACGAGAAAGACTGCGTTGTTGTCGAATGCCCCTTGCTTCATGAAATCTTCGACATAGAATTCGGAATTGCTTCTGTCGCGGAGGGTGCGGCGGCCAAGCAGGAGCACGGAATCGACCTTGCCTTCTCTGAGAAGGTTGGCGGCGTAGTCCGAACGTTCCAAATCGGCGCTTTGACCGTCGAGGACGGCGACCCATTTGGCGTGCTTGAATTCGTCATCTTCGACGAGCCAATGCCCGCTTTTTTCAAAGATGGCGTAGATGGTGATTGCTATTGCGAGTAAAACCAACAACGCAATGCCGATGCGGATGTTCTTTTTCTTTAAACTATCGTTCTTGTTGAATTTTAGAATCTTTGACAAAATAATTACCTGTTGCCGTTTCTTATAAAGTTTGTTAAGCCTAGCCTTCCTGGAGCGACGCGATAGGATCCATTAGACATTACCTATAGATTTATTTAAAGATTTTGAGTATTTGTACAATGCTGCGTCTTCGCCGTCGGAGTAATACTTTTTGCGGATATTGTACAGCTTGAATCCGTGTTTTTCGTAAAAATTGCGGGCTTTTGTGTTCCCGTCACGGACTTCTAAAAAGCATTGGTCGTCATCGTTTGTGAGTTTGTCCAAGCCTGCTTTTAAAAGTTGCGAGCCGATACCTTTGCGTTGCGCTGTACTGCGTGTGGCGATGCTCAACAGTTCGGAATCGGGACCGAGCAAATGGAAAATCGCGTAGCCCAGGAGTGTTCCGTTTGGTATCTGGCCCAGGTTGTTTCCGTCTGTTGCTTCTGAAGATTCGCAGACGACGCAGTAGGCGTAGCTTGCACGAATTTCGGACAGAAACTGTTTTTCGTTCCAATCTTGAAATGCAAGTTCCCGTTGCAGTTCGAGAACTTGTGGCAAGTCTTTTTCTGTCATCAGTCGCAATTGCATTTGCTTTTCCTTTTACATTCTCCTGTTTACTAACCACTAACCACTAATCACTAAAATTCACTGGATCCTTCGTCGCTTCGCTTCTCAGGATGACGCGTTCCTCATACATTCTACTGTTTACTAACCACTAACCACTAACCACCAACCACTAAGTTTTCAACTTCTCGAAGTACGAGGGCTGGATGTAGTTTGCTTCTTGAATGAGTGACGGCTTTACCGTTTCAAAAAGCGGAGACCACATGCTGAGCGGCTTGTCCGTGTCGAGTGTTGTTGCGATTCCTTTGTCCTTGAAAATTGCGGTGAGCGTTTCGTCGGCGATTGCTGCTGCATCGACGACGGCGTTCTTCACGGAACTAGCCTTCAGCCGTTCGACTACATCCGCAGTTTCGATAAAGCTTTCGACACCATCCAACCGCAAGTACCAGAATCCGTTGCGTGCGCGGATGACGACCGCTGTATCGCTGTCGGCGGCTCCTGAAAAACAGGCGAGCGCTTGCAATGTCGTTACACCGTACAAATTGCGTTTTCCGCTAAAGCAGAGCCCTTGGCAGAACGCAACGCCCGTGCGCAGTCCGCTGAACGACCCCGGCCCGACTGTCACCATGACGCGTTTTACGTCGTCGAGTGTTGCACCGATTTTAGCGAGCAGCGAATCAAGGCTTGCACTTAATATTTCGCCTTTGCCTGTCGGTTCCACGATTTCTTCGTAAACCGAGTCCGCACAAAGTGCCATCGAAATTCCCTTGCGGGAGGTATCTACTATTAGATCGTAGTTGGTCATTGGGATGAATTTAGTGGTTAGTAAACAGTGGTTAGTAAACAGGAATGTTTTAAGTGGTTAGTAAACAGTGGTTAGTAAATGGTGGCTGGTAAACAGTGGCTAGTAAACAGGATTGTTTTTTGTTGTTGTCACTCTGGAAACACGTAGTGTTGATAGAGTCCATTATGTCTTGTATGGATCCTATCGGCTTGCAGCCTCCAGGATGACAAGCATGATAAGACGTTCTGATTGCATTACTAATCACTAGCTACTAACCACCAACCACTAATCATTACCTCTTTATCTCCAAGCTTTTGTCGATGATGAGGTCGATAAGCTGGCTATAGGTGATGCCGACGCAGGCGGCCTGTTGTGGCAACAGCGATGTCGGGGTCATGCCTGGGAGCGTGTTCGTTTCAATCGCAAACAGTTCGCCATCCTTGGTGATGCGGACATCCGTGCGGCTGTAGCCTGCGCCACCCAAGGCGTAATGGGCATTTTTCACGAGTTCCTGGATGCGTGCGGTGAGTTCCGGTGCGAATTCCGCTGGCGTGACTTCCTGGCATTCTCCGTTGTATTTTGCTTCAAAGTCGAAGTATTCGCGGGTCGTCATGCGCATTTCGGTGGGCGGCAAGGGCTTTTCGCCTTCGATGTAGCCGCAGCTTGCTTCACCGCCGGCAATGAATTTTTCACAGAGCAAGCGGTTGGAATCCTTGAACAAGTCCTGGGCGATTTTAGCGGCTTCGTCGAGGTCTTTCGCGATGCCAATGCCGATGGAAGAACCTCCCAGCGGATCCTTGATGACGAGCGGGAATCCAAGTTCGTCAGAGACGTTTACGAGCGTGTCGCCGGTGAAATCGTGCTTCCAAATGACGCGGTAAGGCGGAGTCGGGATGTTGTTTGCCTTGAAAATTTCTTTCGTCTTGACCTTGTCCATGGCGAGAGCAGATGCGAGGAGACCGCAGCCCGTGTAAGGAATATTCCAGTTTTCAAGCATCGCCTGGATGTGGCCGTCTTCGCCCCATTTGCCGTGGAGCGCGAGGAACGCGATATCTGCCGACGGAAGTTCCGAAAGTGCCGGGGACTTCTTCTTGTTTGCAGCGGTGCCTTCGAGGCTGTGGAAATAGTTGACGGAAAAATTCGTTTTCTGGTACGGAGAGAGTTCGCGGGAAGACCAATGCCAAGTGCCGTCTTTATCGATGAGCACGGGGTGGATGTTGTACTTTTCCGGATCCATGGCACGCACAACGCCTGTGCCGCTGACGACAGAAACATCATGTTCAGTAGATGGACCGCCCATCAAAACCAAAACGCGTAAACGGGACATAAAAAACCTCTTTGAAATCTTTGTGTTTAATCTAGTAAAAAGAGACGAGAGGCGAGGGTGGGTGCTGTTGGAAGTAGGCGGTGGCGGAACTTAGAAAAAAGTGTATTCTAAAGAGAAATGCTTTGTGCAAGAATTTCCACTGCTTTTTTTCTATTTTATTCTAAAAAGGAGCTTTTATGCATTGGAGTGAGAAATTTCGTTTTTTTCGCATGTTTGTGTGTCCTCGTGACTCTGTTCGCCTGTGGCGACGATAATGGTACGCCAGCGGATGGCGTGGAATCGTCCTCTTCGTCATCCTGAGCGGAGCGTCAGCGAAGTCGAATGGGTTTAGTGACGGTAAGTCTTCAACTCCTCGCAATGACGTTTCGTCTTCTTCCGTCAAGACGGTTTCCTCTTCATCTGTTAAGGTTTCTTCATCATCTGCAAAGGTTGCATCCTCCAGCAGCGAGTATGTTCCGTTTGATCATTCGAATACGTTTGCTGGTGATTGGCGTATTGGAGAAAATCGTTACAAGACTTTTGTTGACCCGCGTAATGGCCGCAGTTACTATTACATAACGATTACGTCTGATTATACTGGAAAATCCGTAACCGTAATGGCTGAAAATTTGAATATCGGCGAGATGGTTCTTGGTGAAAATAATCAAAACGACGATACCAAAATTGAACGCTGTTGTTACATTATGGCTCACGCGGCTCCAGTTTCTCGATCTCGTGAAATGAAAAAAAAAGAAGACCAGCTTTTCAGCTAGTCTTCTCTTCTGCGGGTGCCAGGACTCGAACCTGGAGCCTTTTGGTTCGTAGCCAAACGCTCTATCCAGTTGGGCTACATCCGCGTTTTGTTGTCTTCTTTCGTTGACGCGTCCAAATATAGAATAATCGAAAATAATGTCAAGGGTAATTGGTAAAAAAAATGATTTTTTTTTGCAGTGCTATTATTCTCTTGCTAGTCAAGCCTTAAAACCTAAAAAAATAATCCCATAAGTCTTGATAGTTCGATTTCGGTACCATTTTCGAAATGTGTGTTTGAATAACTTGGGGCAATTATCTATTTTTGTCCGCAAACTTTTTTAGTGTATTGTAAAATGGATAAGTTCAAAGATTTCATGAAGGTTGTTGGTGCGACTATATTAAAATATGGTTCCATCGCGTGGCAGAAAATTTGGGCCGTGTTGAAGATTCTCTTCGCCAATAAGGTTTTCCGCTGGCTCTTTATATTGATGATTCCTATTTTCATCATCATCATCGTAGTGGTGGCGGTCTTTATCCACTATTCGCCGGAGTTGCCGTCGCTTTCGCAGTTGGAGCAGATTAATCCGAAGCTCGTGACCAACATTTACGACAAGGATGGTCAGATTGCCCATGAATACTTCGTCGAACGTCGTGAATGGACTTCGATTGACTCGATTCCGAAGAAGGCGATTCAGGCGGTGATGGCGACCGAAGACCGTGCTTTCTACAAGCACTGGGGCATGAACGTCTGGGCGATTCCGTCTGCGCTTATCGAAAGCATCCGGTCGGGCAATAAGCTTCGCGGTGCATCGACTTTGACGCAACAGCTCACGAAACTCCTGTTCCTTACGCCGGAGCGTACGCTTTCCCGTAAAATCAAGGAAATGATGACGGCTATCCGCATCGAGCAGACTTACACGAAGGAAGAAATTCTCGAATTCTACATGAACGAGGTGTATCTTTCTGGCGGCAATTACGGTTTCCAGGCGGCGGCGCGTTTCTACTTCGGCAAGCCGTTGGATAGCCTTGACGTTCCTGAATACGCTGTGCTCGCCGGTATGTTGCAGCGTCCGGAACGTTATCGCCCGGACCGCAATCCGAAAACGTCATTGAGCCGTCGCAACACGGTGCTTTATGCCATGCGCGATGCTGGATTCATTACAAACGACGAATACCACAAGTATATTGATATGCCAATCAAGGTTGCCGAAAAGGATGAATCTACGGAAACCGAACCGGGACTTTACTTTTTCGAAGAAATCCGCAAGTACATGGAAAGGAAGTACGGGCAAAATTCCCTTTATGCTGATGGTGTCTCTGTCTATAGTACGATTGATCCGGAAATTCAGGCTTATCTCGATAGTGTAGCCCGTGTGCAGGTCGAGAAGGTGCGCCGCCGCATCAAGTACCGCACGACTCGCAGGCTCCAGCTCACCAAGAAGTACGACATGCCCGAAGATAGCGTAGTCGCTCATTTCGACAGCGTCTATACGCTTTTCAAGAAGCAATACTTGGCTTCGGACACGGTTCGCAATAAGAAGGGTAATTTCACTCGCTACCCGGACAGCATTCGCTACCATCATGCTGAAGTGGCGGCAATCTTGATTGAAAACGAGACGGGTGCTATCCGTGCTATGGTCGGCGGTAGCGACTTTAACAAGTCCAAATGGAACCGCGCCGTGCAGTCCTTGCGCCAGCCGGGTTCTTCGTTCAAGCCGATTGTTTATGCGACTGCGATGGATAACGGCGCTAGCCCCTGCGATTCCGTGAACGACCAGCCGGTGACGATTCCTGATCCCGACAGTAAGAACCCGAACAAGACTTGGCGTCCGGGCAACTTTGAACACGACTTCGAAGGCATGATGACGCTCCGCCGTGCGTTGTACAAGTCGAAAAACTTGCCTGCCATTTTGACGGGCATGAAATACGGCCTCAGCAACGTGGTGAACTACGCTCGCAAGTTCGGTATCACGAAGGCTCCTTTGCAGGCGGTTCCGAGCTTGGCTTTGGGTTCTGTCGGTGCGACGCTTATGGAAATGACTTCGGCTTATACGGTGTTCCCGAACGGCGGCAACCGCATTGAGCCGTACATGATTGAATCTATCGTTGATCGCAATGGTGAAATTGTCGAGAAAAATTCGAAGGTGGAACACGAAGTTCTGCGTCCGGCTTCTGCTTACTTGATGGTCGATATGCTCAAGGATGTGAACATTCGCGGTACGGCGGCTCGCGTCTGGAATTCCGGATTCCGCCACCCGAGCGGCGGCAAGACGGGTACGACGAACGATTACACGGACTGCTGGTACATCGGCTTTACGAAGCAATACACGATGGGCGTTTGGGTGGGTTCCGACAATCCGGGCTCCATGGGTGCCGGTCACACGGGTACCGAAGACGCTCTCCCGATTTGGATGGCGACGATGACGCGCTTGCACAAGGATTTGCCGAAGCTTCCGTTCCCGGTTCCGCCGGGAGTCGTGAGCCGTGGCGTTTGCAACCACACGGGGCTTTTGGCGGGCGAGTTCTGCTCGGAGAAGTCTTACTGCCTTTACACTGCGGGGTACGGTCCGACCGAACGCTGCGACGGCAACCACTTCTCGACTCAGACAAAGTCTGCTGATAACGCTACTTTGTTCAGCAACAAGGGCGTTTTGGAAAACAACCGCTACGAAGATCCTTTAGCGAATAAAAAGAAGAAAGGGAAGAAGGGCAAGGAACCTGAACCGCAGCCCAAACGTAATGCACGCAAGATGTTCTAGTGATTTGGTCTTTGGTTAACTGGTCAATAGTCATTAGTTGTTAGATGAAACTTAAAGGAGTCTGCCATTGGCGGACTCTTTTTGTATAAATGAATGATTGACGTGGTTTGCATTTAAGCCAACTTTTTATTATATTTGATACACTCCCATACGGGTGTGTTTTCTGCTCTTCGAGCAGAATCACCTTGGTTCGGTCATGCCGGCAAGCAAGCTTGCCGTCGCGACACTCACCGGGGGAGCTCTGGTTTGCCAAAATTCCTGCTACTCGCAGTAATTTTGCCCTTCGGGCTTTTCGAGCTTCCGCTCTCAAAGGCTTAAACGCTCCTTAAGGTCGCGTTTAATCGACAGGTCTCAACCAAAGCACCCCCAGATAAATCAGGGGGTGCTTTGGTTTCGACAGGGTTACCGAAGTGTTAGTTGCAAGCCGAGGTCTCAGACGAGGGCTACTCGTAAAAAAGTCTGAAAAAAAATAAGTGCTGACGAAAACTACGCACTCGCTGCCTAATTAACGGCAACGCCGGGCCTCATTCCGCTCCCATCGGGGTGTACGTCCGGACGCAATATGGGATAGGGAAGCGTTATGCCTGGGAGCGCCTCCCGAGATTTACTAGGCTGGTCAAACTCCGCGCCGACCTTCTTGGGCGTGGATAAGGCGAGATCTTAAATGCGAAGGGAACGCTTGTAGGAACGTGCATGGACGTGATTTTGGACAGGAGTTCGACTCTCCTCACCTCCAGAAAATAAAAGAGACTCATTCAGTGAGCCTCTTTTATTTTTGCTTTTACACGTTCTTTTAGCCCTTTTTCGTTGTTTTTTGCAATTTTATTATTCCTATTCTTTAAAAAAAATTATACTTCTAACTATAAAAAGAATGATAGAAGGAGTTGCAGTATATGGAAAAGTTAAAACGTATTGGCAAATTCTTGGTTGATCATAAACCAATTTTCATGGTTATTCTTGGGTGTTTTTTCCTACTTTCTCCGCCTTATTATTCCAATTTTAAGTTCTTGTATGCTCTTAGCGCTTGGCTTTGGCCGTTTTTCTTTTTGTATTATGCCCATTGCAGTAAAAAGTCGTATTCGCAGGCTATAGTGTTCATTTTCTTGACTCTTGGCTTGAGTATTCGCTTTTCTGGCGTCCTTGGTTCGAACCTTGATGGGGCCGGCGGCCTTTTGATAGTCTTTGCGGCTTGCGTTTTCTGGGTTCCGTTTGCTTGGGATTCCGCGTTCTGCAATCAAATCAGCTCGTTTGTCTATACGCTAGTTTTCCCGGCTCTTTATTGCACGATGAACTTGATTCTTTCGGCGTGCGATGTGCTTCCGATTTGCAATTTAGCTTATGCCCAATATGACAATAAACCCTTGTTGCAGCTTGTTTCTGTTGTGGGTGAATTTGGTCTTACATTCTTGATTACGTGGGCGGCTTCGGTGGCGGTATTTGTGATTGACCATTGGAAAAAGCCTAAAGGCAAGCGCGTGGGCCTGATTGCTTTGTTGGTCCTTTTGCTGCTGCATGTTGGCGGCGCCATCCGTTACATGTGCTGGGAAGAAAATGGAACTGTCGTGAATATTGCACAGTCGATTGGCCCGAAATTGGACCAGGACAAGGATGATTTGCAGGATTTCCCATTCGAAAAAAATGTGGCTGCTTTGGAAACGAACGTCATCGGTGCGTTTGAGAAAAAAGCTGGAATTCTGGTGTTCAGCGAAGAAGCGTTTACGATTGAAGATGTCGAAGAAAGTCGTTTATTGGATCATGCGAAAATGCTTGCGAGAAAGTATTCTCTTCCAATTCTCTTGACGCTGGAAGTCGCCGATTTGGATAACAACCACGAAGGTCGTTGGATAAACAAGGCGGTTCTTATCGATCAGGATGGTGGTATCGCTGCTGAATATCTCAAACACAACGCTATTCCTGTTGCTGAATCCAATACCCTCGTCCTTGGTGAAGCTCCTATTCCGATGGTTCGCTTAGCTGTTGGCGATTCCAGCTACAACGTTTCGTTTGTCATCTGTTACGATGGAAATTTCTCGGATTTTATTGTAGGCATGGATCCGGAAACGCAAATTTATTTCAATCCGTCATGGGATTGGGAATCTATTAATGATTTCCATTACCGTACCATCGGTGTACGTTCGGTTGAAATGGGTGTGAATCTCGTCATGACGACGAATGACGGAATTTCGCTTGTTAGTAATCCCGTGGGCCGTGAAGTATTCCGCGACCGCATCGACAAGGCCGGACTCAATCATGTTACGCTTACGGAAGTGCCGACAAAAAGTGTGCAAACGTTTTATTCGAAATATGGATTTTTCATTAATTTAATGTACCCCGTGCTTTCGATGTTCTTCATCGCTTTTGGAGAACGTCGTGGCTGGCGTCGTAAAATGAGGATAAAACTGTTAGAGCGGATGCGTGCTGCCGCCGAAAAGTAATTTGTTCTAGGTTTGGAGGAACTATGGATTGTCGAATTTTGCTTCGCTTTGTGGGAATTCAAGAAGATTTGGATGCGTTGTGGTCCGAATTCATGGAGCTTTTTCCTGAAGCGGAGTTGCCCAGTGTCGATTCTGGCGAATGGTATTCCGTCGAGGATTATATGACCGACGAATACGAATGCCGTTTCGAGGAACTGCCGGAATCGGAACTCATGGCTGTCGATGGCAGCTTTGTCGTCGAGGATGAACCTCCTGAGGAAATCCTTACGGAACTTTTGGAGAAATACGAACGTGTCTATGCGGTGTTCAAGTGGTCCACGATGGATGTGGGGATTGGATGCGGCACAAGCGAAGGCTGGGGCGAGTTCATCGAAGACCGCGCCGATGACGGTTCCGACGAGGCGAACGAAATCTCTGAAGCGGTACTAGGGTTCTAACCAAGTAGTATAGCAAACGACTTTAAAGTTTTCCTATTAATGTCTGTCATGCCGGACTCCGTTCCGGCATCTGTTCTCGCATTTTCCACTCTTGTCTATAGTTTAACAAATCTGGCTTATTGTCATCCTGGAGCCGAAGGCGATAGGAACCATTATTTCTTGAATAACATTTGCGAAAGAATTCATGCTTTTGGATTCTATCGGTCGGTTAACCCCTCCCTCCAGAATGACATTGCAGCCCGTGCCCACACCCCATACCTTCACTGGATCCTTCCTCCGTTAGCGTCAGGATGACGCCTCGCGCGCTTTCAACTGCCTACTGCCTACTAACCACTAACTTCTAATCTCTCGTCTCTCGTCTCTCGTCTTTCGTCTATTTTTCTACATTTACAGCCCATAGTTCAACCGCAGGTTTGCCCTGCGATTCTAGAGGATATTTATGAAAATTGCTGAAAAAAAAGTCGTCCAGATGCATTACACCCTCAAGTCCGATGAAGGCGCTGTAATTGATTCTTCGGAAGGCCGCGAACCGCTCCAGTACGTTCAGGGTATGCACATGATTGTTCCTGGCCTCGAAAAGGCTATGGTCGGTCACGATGTGGGCGACAAGTTTGACGTTGTCGTGATTCCGGCTGAAGGCTACGGCGAATACGACGAACGCATGACGCAGGAAGTTCCGCTGGAAGTGTTCCAGGGTGTCGAAAAAGTTGAAGAAGGCATGGCTTTCTTTGCACAGACTCCGGGTGGCCCGATGCAAATCCGCGTCAAGTCCGTTGGCGAAAAGACTGCGGTCATCGACGCAAACCACGAACTTGCAGGCAAGAACCTCAACTTTGCAATCGAAGTCGTATCTGTTCGTGAAGCGACCGAAGAAGACCTCAAGCCGTTCGAACACCACTGCTGCTGCGGTGGCCACGATGGCGAAGATCATGAATGCGAATGCGGCGGTCACGGCAACAAGGAAAACTGCGACGGCAAAGGCGGTTGTGGTTGCGAACATCACGCCGAACACCACGGTTAACCGCTTGCGTTGAGTTCTGAACCTCAAAAAAATTGTAAAAATGACTAGGGCTGTTGCACGTCCTAGTTTTTTTTATATAATTTAAACTGAGGAGTGTGGAAATCTTTCACTAGAGGAAGCTTATATGCGTTTTGCCAAAATTTTATCCTTGGCCGTTGTGCCGATGTTCCTTCTCGCTTGTGGCGATGATAGTACGGGGATACCAGCTAATCCCTCAGATCCTAAAGATCCGGTTGATCAGCCAAAAGATTCTATTCTTCCGAATATTCCCGATAGCCTTTTGAAGCCTATTGAAAGGGATTTCTCGCAATTTTGGCAAGGCGAGGGAACGGCTGAAAAGCCTTTCTTGATTTCGAACGAAGAAGATCTTTTGAAGATTGCGTTTTATGTAAACGATTCTTCCATGACGTTTAAGGACAAATTCTTCAAGCAGACGGCAAACATTTCCCTTACAAAAGCTTGGAAGCCGATTGGAATTTTTGGCCAGAATGCAAATGGCTGGGGCAATCGCCCCTTTAGCGGGACGTTTGATGGTGATGCCAAGACGATTTCCGGCATGAATATCACGGATACATCTTCTTACAGCGGGTTGTTTGGGCTTGCCCGCGGCGCTCACTTTAGCAATGTTATTGTAAGCGGGGCCAAGATGAGCGTCGGTTCCATTGCTGGTGCTCTTGCGGGTTTGGCGGATTCCGTCATCATTGAAAACTGCACTGTGGAAAATGCTGAACTCAAGGGTGCAGACCGCGTGGCGGGCTTGGTTGGCGAGGCCAAATATGTTACGGTGACGAATGTTACGGTAACGGGAACTGTAAGCGGTTCTAGCAATGTGGGTGGTGTTTTTGGCAGTGTGCAGAACGGAACGCTCGCGAATTTGACGAATAAGGCTACCGTGTCGGGTAAATCGACTGTTGGCGGTGTTGTCGGCGATTTGGCTAGCGTTG
>JAEEGK010019811.1_pt1 | contig 14382 bp, 13 predicted proteins | sample 8958771 | NCBI WGS metagenome assembly JAEEGK01 (sample SAMN16246547, study PRJNA631951) | gut metagenome | biome: gut microbiome; feature: rumen; material: SC-attached | host: Bos | place: Iran: Karaj | collected 2018-10
AGGGATAACCTTCTTTGCCTCTTCACCATAGATGGCCTTGTCAACCTCAGCAGTGTCACGCTCGTGTGCATAACCTACTGTTGAGAGGCTCTGACCCTGAACTGGCTGGAAGAAAGCAAACAGAGGATGCTCCTTCTTTGCCTTAGCGATAGCCTTCTCATCCTGCTTTGCAGCCTTGTCAGCGGCAGCAGCCTGATCGGTATCATTTTTCTTCAGCTGGAACTTGTTTGCAGCCTCCTTAGTTGTTGTATCAGCCTCAGCTACTGCCTCAGCAGGTGCCTCAGCCTGTACGCTGTCCAAATCCTCAACCTTCTCACCTGAAGCGATAGCAGCAAGACGAGAGTCTAACTGTGAGAGGTATGGCAGCACTTCCTGAGCATTGTATGTCTCCCAGAATTCGAGGTTTGCAGAACCCTGGAGAAGCTTACGTACACGCTCTGGCTCCTTTACACCCGGCATTTCAACCATCAGACGGCCTTCCTGACCTTCCAACTTCTGAATGTTTGGCTGTACGACACCAAATTTGTCTATACGGTTACGAACTACATTGTACGAGTTGTCGATAGCACTCTGCACTTCATCACGCAGAGCCTTCTCTACCTCTGAGTCAGTGCTCTGGGTAGAAACTTTACCCTTCAGCTGCTGGGTAGCGAAGATTTCTGCCAGGCGATGACCTGGGGCATTCTTCTGATAAGCCTTGATAAAGAGTGAGATGAAATCCTTCTGAGAAGTTTCCTCTTCCTTCTTTGCCTCAGCCATAGACTTCTGATAAGCAGCGTCTGTCTTGTGGTCAGCAAGAATGTCAACGACATCAGGTACACTGATTTCAAGAATAACGTTCATACCACCCTTCAGGTCCAGACCCAGACCAATCTGAGTCTCCAGACACTGCTGATAAGAATAGACGCCGAGATACTTCACGGAGTCCTTGTAGTTCTGAGCGGCGATAGGGTCGCTCATCTTGGCCGCCTGCTTGTCATAGTAGCTTGTAGCTGCTGAGAACGACAAGTAGAAGATACTTGCCAGTGTCAGCAACACGGCGGTCACGATAACAATTCCTTTGTTTTGCATTTTGTTTTAGTGATTTTTATTTTGTTTTTTATTGTTTTGATTCAGTTTTTCGTCGTTGTCGGGACATACTGTTACAGCACAGCAAATGCTCACGTCAGGACACAATTTCCCCTCCGTGCGCACGTAATGCATGCAAAGTTACGAAAAAACCTTGAATTATGGAAATATTTGCGCTATATTCTTACATTATTTAACGAAAAACGGCTCTGTCGGCTGTTATTATGGTGTGTCCATGCGTGTCTATGTACTGAGATTTATGCATTTCATCGCTGTTGCGTGTATAATTTTTCGCACAAACATGTTTTATTTACGAAAAAAAATCGTAACTTTGCAGACGACAGTAATGACAACTAACCCTTAAAGACTTTAATGACGCTATGAAAAGTTTCGGATCAAAACCCTGGCTGTTGCCGCAGCCTGTACTGATAATCGGCACATACGACAAGGATGGCAAGCCTGACGCCATGAATGCTGCATGGGGCGGCACGTGGGACATGCACGAGATAATGATTTCACTTGGCTCTCACAAGACCACCGACAATCTCGCCGTAAACAATGAATTCACCGTAGCTTTTGCCACACGCGACACCATGGTTGCCGCCGACTATGTAGGCATTGTGAGCGGTCGTAACACTGCTGACAAGATGCAGCGCACCGGATGGACGGCAGAGAAGGCGCCCAACGTCAATGCACCGCTGTTCAAGGAGTTTCCGATGACCATGGAGTGCCGTGTGAAGGAGAAGCTTTATGAGAGCGAAACAGGTTACTATCTGGTAGGCGAAGTGGTTGACATACAGTGTGATGAACAATATCTCGATGCTGACGGACAGCCTGACGTGGAGCGTATGCAGATAATAACCTATGACCCCGTGCACCACGGTTACATAGAACTGGGCAAGGCTGTAGGCAAAGCCTTTGCCGACGGCAAGAAACTGAAGTAAGCTTATGGCAGTATATGGTCTTGATGACAAACTGTGGTTCCCCGACACTCACGAAGGGGAGCCTGACGGACTCGTGGCAGTATATGGCGACCTCTCACCCGAGAGGTTGCTGATCGCATACTCCAATGGTTATTTTCCGTGGTATTCATACCGCGCTACTGCAGGTGCTCCCTTCTGGTACTGTCCGCTTGACAGGTGTGTGATATTCCCCGATGAGATACACGTAAGCCACTCCATGCGCCAGATGCTGCGCAGTGATGCCTACGAGGTGACGTTCAACGAGGATTTCCCTGCCGTAATACAAAACTGTTCCACGGCGCAGGAGCGCAATGTTGACTTCGGTGCGTGGCTCGGTCCTGACATGATAGACGCCTATACGCGTCTGTACCGTCTGGGCTATGCGTCAAGTGTGGAGGTATGGGAACGCGACGGCCACCGCCTTGTGGGCGGACTATATGGTGTAACGCTTTGTGATTGTTTCTTCGGTGAAAGCATGTTCTCGCTTGTGCCAAGTGCATCAAAACTCGCACTCATACACCTTGCCCGCAAGATGAAAGAAAATGGAGGCAAGCTGATAGATTGCCAGTTTGAGACGCCACACCTTAAGACCATGGGTGGCAGGCATATAAGTTACGAGGAGTATATGAAAGAACTGCGGAGATAGGCAAGCGCCTATTTCCGCAGTGTTATTTGGTATGTATTGTCTGTATTGATATGCTTCGTCGTTCCTACGTAGTTATACATTATACTGCGTATGAGGTCTCTCACCTTTTGGTACGGACCGTTTTTCTCCGTCCTTACCTTGTTGAGGTTTATGGCGTTATAGTTCAGGGCGTGACAGGCATAAGAGTCGAACGCCTTCATGCACTGGTCATACACCTGCTTAGGCTGATGACCGTTCTCATCGCCTGCCGCCAATGCGCACAGTGCCTTGTTGAATGGCTCTGCGAGATATGAGTAGGCATCGGTCATGTTCACCTTCTGTCCCATAATCTTCGGCACATACAGCTGCACCATGTAGCGCAGTCGGTCGCGCTGTTTCATGGCAAGGTCTGTTGCGGGCCAACGCGATGGCTTGTTGCCATACAGCGTGGCAGAAGTAATGCGCATTTTGCCGGTGGCGATGTTCAGCGTCATGCGTCGGTATGGACTTGGGAATCCGGCCAGTGAGCCTGTTGAAATGTCGGTGAGCCTGCCGTGCAACGTCTCGGTGTCGGTAACTGACTGTATGTGGTAATGTCCTGTCAGCACCAAATGTATGCCCGAGCGTGTCAGGGTTTCCTGCACCTCCTTCAGTGCAGGCAGGTTCTTCACTCCGCGCTCCATGTTCAGCATGGCAGTAGGTGCGAAGTAGTCCTCCTGGTTATGGTGCTGCATCAGTTCGTGGTGAGCCATTGCAATGACATAGCGTCCTTCCAGTCTGGCCTTGGTCGCCGCGCGCTCTATCCATGTCAGGGTAGGGCGAAACAGTCGTCCGTGAACATATCGTGACTTGTATTGGTTCGGAATGTTGGTGTTAAGGCATACTATGGCGAGTCCCGGTACGGGATATACCATGTAGGAGCCCGTCACGGAGTCGGTGCTCACCGCCTCGGAGTAGCCATAGTCCTTGTATATCTCGCGAAATTCAGCCTCGCTTACCGACGGCACTCTCTCTGTCTTGGTGCCATTGTATCGCACGGCCTTCGGGTTTTCCATATCGTGGTTGCCAGGTATGACATATACCTTGGTGCCGCCAGCCTCTATTTCCTTAAGTTTTCGCGCCATGTACTCGTGCGATGCACGCTCACCGTCCTTGGTGAGGTCGCCAGGTATCAGCAACAGTTGCGGACGTTCTCTCATTGCTATCGTGGCAAACTGCTCGAACAGTTGCTGACTGCTCTCTGCCACTTTAAGGTCTTGCTGCATGGCTTTTATGAAGGCCTCGCCGTAAGGAATGTCGAAGAGAGACTTGTCCATTACGTGAGTGTCGCTTGCCACCATCATGGTGACCTGCTGTGCTTTAGCGCAAAATACTGCTCCTGCCATCAGGAGCAAAACAAAAATTTTCTTACTCATATACACGCAAAGTTATTCATTTTATTTCAATTACGCAAAAAAATTGCAGAAAAATTTGGAAGTTATCAGAAAAATTTGTATCTTTGCACCCAATATATTCAATAATTTGCGTAATTAATTTACCGGAAAATCAACAATTGATTCTGAAATAAATTAGATTTTTAAGTTTTTTCATTATAGATTATTTTGGTTTTGAGGTCCGACAGCCGGGAGGCAGCCGGTCCTTTTTTTGTATTATTGCAATTAAAAAACTTAAAAATGTTTGCACAAGCGGAGAATTATTCGTAACTTTGCATTTGCAAATCTGGACAGACGTGCGCCTGCTTTCGCAGATTTGAATAATAGACGTGCGCCTGCATTCGCAGATAAACAGGTTTTAAAGAAAACAGAAACTGTTGCCCTGATAGTTAAATGGATATAACAAGGCTCTCCTAAAGCTTAGTTCCGAGTTCGATTCTCGGTCGGGGTACAAAGATACTTACTTATGATTCTCTGTAGCATAGCAAGTTACAGAGGATTTGTTTTTTTATGATGCCCATCGGCTTACTATATCTTACTGACACCTATGGCAAACGAGAAAATCATAACACGATTCAGGCAGCATCTGCGACTGTTGCGCGGACTGTCGCCTAACACCCTGGAGGCTTACCTGCACGACGTGGGTAAGCTGCTGACGTGGTGCGAGCAGGAGCAGAAGGATATAATGAAACTGTCGTACGACGACCTGCAGGAGTTCTCGGCATCGCTCCACGACCTTGGCATCGCTTCTTCCACCCATGCACGCATATTGTGCGGAGTGAGGTCGTTCTACCATTACCTCAGCATTGACGGCTACGTGGAGCAGGACCCCAGCGAACTGCTGGAGTCACCTATACAGGACAAGCACCTGCCCGAGGTATTGTCAACCCAGGAGGTGGACATGCTGGAGCAAGCCATCGACTTGTCGAAGTGGGAGGGACACCGCAATCGTGCCATCATAGAGGTGCTGTTTGCGTGCGGACTGCGTGTGTCGGAACTCGTAACGCTTACTCTTTCACACATATACGAGGAGGAGGGCTATGTGCGCGTCATGGGTAAGGGTAGCAAGGAGCGACTGGTGCCTATATCGCAAAGTGCCATAAGAGAACTACACCTGTGGTATGACGACCGTAGGCAGATGAAGATAAAGCCTGGCGAGGAAGACTATGTGTTCCTAAACCGTCGCGGTGCGCACCTTACGCGTACCATGATTCTGATAATGATAAAAGACTGTGCGCAGAAGGCTGGCATACGCAAGACAATATCGCCACACACCCTGCGCCACTCTTTCGCCACTGCCTTGCTTGAAGGCGGTGCATCGCTACGAGCCATACAGGCCATGCTGGGCCATGAGAGCATAGGCACCACCGAGATATACACACACATAGACATGACTACGCTGCGCGATGAGATAGAACATCATCATCCAAGAAACATAAGGTGAGGTAAAAGCTATCACTTTACGTTGTAAAAGCTATCAAATTACATAATAAAAGCTATCATATTAGGTCGTAATATGATAGCTTTTACTTTATGTTTTGCAAAGTACTGTTATGCAGTGCTTTATTATTTTATCTCAGCCGATACGGTTACGTTTTCAAGTTTGATGTCGTGACACTTGCCGGTCTTGTAGAGTGGCTCTGCAGTGAGACCCTCGAAGCGGCAGTTCTTGATGTTGATGTTATACACGTTGTCTGAGTCGTCAAGACCGTTGATGAGTATGCCGTACTTAGACTTCTTGCAGGTCACGTTCTCCATATACACGTTGCGCACGGTAGGTATGTGTCCGCGCTCTGCAATCTCGTTAGGCTCATACACCAGGTTGGTGCGCATCACTGCCTCGCGACACTGGCCCACGCGGATGTTGCGCATGAAGATGTTTTGTATCACGCCGCCGCGGCAGGTGTTGGTCTTTATGCGCAGCACGCGGTCGAGGTTAGGCGAGTCCATGTCGCAGTCCTCGGCAAACACGTAGTCGGCGCCGCCGCTGATTTCAGAGCCTACCACTACGCCGCCGTGTCCGTCTTCCATCTTACACTTGCGCACGATGATGTTCTTGCAAGGAATATCGGCTTTTCTGCCGTCGGCATTGCGTCCGCTCTTCAGTGCTATGCAGTCGTCGCCGGTGTGGAAGGTGCAGTTCTCTATCAGCACGTCCTCGCATGACTCTGGGTCGCAGCCGTCACCGTTAGGACCCTCGTTGAATACGTACACGCCGCGCACTGTAAGGTTCTTGCATAACAGTGGGTGCATCACCCAAAAAGGAGAGTTGAGCAGCTTGACGTTCTCTATCAGTACGTTCTCGCAGCGTACGAAGTTTACCAGCTGTGGACGCAGGCCCTTGCCCATGCCGAACTTGCGCTCCTTGGCAGGCACGCCGTTGTCAGACATCTTGAGCAGTTCAGCGCGTGTGCCCTTGCTGGCAGTGCCCTGCCACTCGTCAACGCCGTCGTGCCATCCGTGCTCCTTCATACCTTTCATATACCACCAGTTGCCCTCGTTGTTGCCGTTGCCGTTGATGGTGCCCTCGCCTGACAGAGCAATGTTCTTACAGTCGATGGCATAGATGCAAGGCTGGTAGTTCCAGAGGTCCAGACCTTCCCAGCGTGTATAGACGAGAGGGTAGAGTGAGCGGTCGAAGGCGAATACGAGTTCTGCGTCCTTCTCGATGCAGAGGTTCACGTTTGACATCAGCGTGATGGCCCCCGTCTGATACTTTCCGGCAGGTATCACCACCTTTCCGCCGCCAGCCTTAGAGCATTTGGCGATGGTCTTGTTGATAATCTGCTGGTTTTGTTTTGCTGAGTTTTTCTGCTTTACGGCAGCCTTGTAGGTTTTGTTCTTAAACTCAGGTGCTTTGATGCGGCTCTCTATCTGTTTATATACAGTGTTCCACGCATCTTGCTGTGCATTCATAGCAATGAATGATGTCATCAGAGCTACAATCAGTGTCAGGAATTTTCTCATAAATGTATTGTTTGTTTGTAATGTTAGTATTGAGACGTTCCGGGTGTTCCAGGTTCTCACCTGAAACATCCGGATTTATTTATACTTAGTCAAAGAAGCCAGGCTGCTTGTACTCTATGCCCAGTTCCTTGTCAACGGCGGCGAGGATGCCCTGCACCTGTCCAAGGGCGAACATACGGCCGAGGAAAGAGTAACCGGCGTTGTAGCCTTTGGTCTCATCGCCCAGCATCGTCATGCCGTGGTCCACACGCATAGGCAGACGGCGTGTGCGCTTCTGCTCCTCCTTCTCGAAGATGTGAGCCAGCTCCACAAGGTCGGCGCGGCCGCCCAGATGGCTTGCTTCGGTGAAGTCGCCGTTAGGGAAGATGTGGCATGAGCGCAGGTGAACGAAGTGAGTGCGGTCATGATACTTCTCAGCCAACTGCGTGATGTCATTATGTCCGCCAGCCGACAGACTGCCGGCGCAGAAGGTAAGACCGTTATGACGGTTAGGCACGGCATCGAGGAAAGCCTTGATGTCGCTTTCACTGTTGACGATACGAGGCAGACCGAGGATAGGGAACGGCGGGTCGTCAGGGTGCACGCACATATCGATGTCATACTCATCGCATATAGGCATGATAGCCTCCAGCCACGTCTTCATATTCTCCTGCAGCTTCTCTTTGGTAACGCCGTCATAGAGCGCCAGCAACTCGCGGAACAGCTCCACAGGCTTGTCGTCGCCCTCCTTGAAGTTACCGCTCACGAAGCCCTGTGTCTTTATTACGATGTTCTCCACCAGGTCGTGGTCATACTGTGCGTCGGCCTTCTCATGTATAGCCTCCACCTCAGCCATGAGGTCGCGTCCGTTCAGAGCCTTAGAGGCATTGGTGCCGTTGCCCTTCACGATAGCCTCCCACTCCTCCTTGGCGCCGTTGCGCTTCAGTATGTAGATGTCGAAGTAAGCAAACTCCGCCCAGTTGAAATACAGGTTGCTTGAGCCGTTAGGATTCTCATGGAAGAGGTCAGTGCGAGCCCAGTCGAGCACCGGCATGAAGTTATAGCACACGCAGTGTATGCCCTCCTTGCCGAGGTTGGCGAGCGACTCCTTATACACCTCTATCTGCTGCTCACGGTCGGCACCGCCATACTTGATAGTCTCGGTGACGGGCAGTGACTCCACCACAGCCCATTCCATGCCGTAGCTCTCGATATACTCCTTGAGGTCGCGTATCTTCTCACGCGTCCACACCTCTCCCAGTGGCACGTCATGCAGTGCCGTTACTATTCCCTCTACTCCTATTTGTTTTAACATGGCAAGCGTGATCTTATCATTCTTGCCAAACCATCTCCAAGTGCGTTGCATAGTTATGCAAAGTTATGAGTTATGAATTATGAGTTAGTTATGCAAAGTTATGAATTATGAATTATGAGTTAGTTATGCAAAGTTATGAATTATGAGTTGAATCTTCCTCTTCTATATTTTTCCTTGAGGTTTTGATTATTTTAGCCAATATTCTGGCTATTTCCTCGCAGTCATTGTGAATAGAATCGTACTCTGCATCGGTTATGAAGTCTGTCTTGTGTAGTATATCTATCCAATACAGAGATTCATTACATTCCTTTTGTGCTATGCAGAGTTTATTGATGAAATCCTTCTTGCTTGCACCATATAGTCCTTCAATGATATTTGCGCCTATGCCCGTGCCAGAGCGTTTCAGTTGTCTGCTGATGTCCTGTTCTCCTTTATTGCAAAGATATTTCCATAGTTTGACAACTCTTACCGCGAAATCCTTGGATTTTTCGTATATGATGCTGTTTTCTGTCATTCAGTTTTTGATTAATACAACTCTTAACTCTTAACTCATAACTCATAACTCATAACTTGCACCGCATGAGCGGTGCACTACATCGCAAAGATGTTGAATCCGCCGTCAACGACTGCTACGGTGCCGGTGACGAATTTAGAGGCGTCAGACATCAGGTAGTGGATGGTGCCGCAGAGCTCCTCCGGCTCACCCATACGACCGAACGGTGTCTGGCGAACCACATCCTTGCCACGCTCAGTGTATGAGCCGTCAGGATTGGTCAGCAGGGCGCGGTTCTGCTCGGTGATGAAGAAACCTGGAGCGATGGCGTTCACACGTATGCCCTCGCCGAACTTCTTTGCGCACTCATGAGCCATGTAGGCGGTGAAGTTAGAGATACCTGCCTTAGCAGCGGCATAGCCGCAAACGCGGGTCATAGGACGGAAGGCAGCCATTGACGAGAAGTTGATGATGCTGCCCTTGCCAGCCTTCACCATAGGCTTCAGGAATACCTGCGTAGGTATCACCGTACCGGTGAGGTTAAGGTTCAGTACCTGCTGGAAAGCCTCCGTAGAGAGGTCAAAGAAGTTCTGGTCAGGACCGATGGTGGCACCTGCCTGGTTGCCGCCTGCAGCGTTGAGCAGAGTGTCCACCTTGCCATACTTGCCTACGATGTAGTCGCAAACCTCCTGAATCTGCTGCTGGTTCATCACGTCCATCTTAACGAACTCGCATGCGCCGCCTGCAGCGGTGATGTCGTTTACAATCTGAGCGCCGACGTCCTCCTTGCGTCCGCCGATGATAACCTTTGCACCCTCAAGAGCCAGATACTTGGCTATGCTGCGGCCCAGCACACCAGTGCCGCCGGTTATGACTACCACGTAGTCCTTAATGTTGAATAGATTGTTCATTAATGTTATATTTTTTATTGTTCTATTAGCTATATAAAGATGAGTGTTGATGTGTTATTTTGCTTGCAAAGTTACGAATTATTTTCCACTCTGCCACCATTTTCACGTAAAAATTATATAAATGCGCACAAAACTCCACCTTTCCGTACAAAAATATAAGAATTACAGAAATGAAAGAGAGCTGTGATTATAATATGATTATATCTATATTTACTCACATAATACTCATTTCTTAATGTAATAATTTCAATCATTGATGCGTTATATTGCAGATGAAGAAGGTTATTTTTGTTTTCATAGGAATTACGACGATGTTGTTTGTCGTAGCCATGTGTGTAAGTGGCAGGTCGAAGATTGCGTCGCGCCATGACGTGCAGGTCGATGGCGTAAACGTAGTGAAGGATCCGGATACTGCCATCCCGGACTCAGTGATAAACCTGCTTATGGTGCGTATGCCTGATAGCGTGCCGCAGCAGTTGCTTGTAAGAAGAGGCTACATCACGTCGTACAATAAGGCTACGCTGCTGCCAAATTGGGTAGCGTGGCGCCTGACGGCAGAGAATGTGGATGGACAGTGGCAGCGTGTGAAGCAGTATCATGAAGATGAGGACGTGCCAGAGCCGAGGGCAGTGCCAGAGGACTACAGAGGTTGCGGCAACATGGGACTGTCGCGCGGTCACATGTGTCCGGCAGCCGATAACAAGTGGGACAGGAAAGCTATATATGAAGCCAATGCGCTGACCAATATATGTCCGCAGGACAGGAGTATGAACTCAGGTGTGTGGAACAGTGTAGAGATGGACTGCCGCAAGTGGGCACGCCGATATGGCGAGATATATGTGGTGTGCGGTCCGCTGCTGTTGCGCGGTGAGCACCAGCGCATAGGTCGTAACGGCGTGGTGGTGCCAGAGGCATTCTTCAAGGTAGTGCTGTGTCTTACAGGAAAGCCTAAGGCGTTTGGCATAATAGTAAGGAACAACGACGGTACGCACAAGCGCGACCTGTACTATAACTCTGTTGACCAAGTGGAGCGCATAATGGGCATGGACTTCTTCGCAGCCTTACCCGACGACATAGAAGAGGCGGTTGAGGCTCGTCTGGATATGGATGAGTGGAGGTAGTTGAGAGTTGAGGGTTGAGAGTTGAGGGTTGAAAGTTGAGGGTTGAAAGTTGAATGAGATATGGGGGTGAGAGTTGAGGACAATAACAACGGCAATTCCTATGCTGATGCGTAGGGATTGCCGTTGTTGGTTTTTATGTTGTAAAGTATTGAAGCCTATTTCGCAGAGGTTTTCTTTATTCTGTCGCTGCTCTCTCCGCTGAACCAGCTCTGCATGACCTCCTCCTTTGAATATTCGCATGGTATGGCGATGTGGCCTTTGTAATATACTCCGAACTTCTTGCCGTCGTTGGTGACTATGTAGCAAGGATAGACATCGTCATCAGCCTCATATTTCTCACACTGCGCATATCCTGTAGGCGGAGCCACTATGTCAATGCGGTGTATGGTGATGTCGTTGATGGTGTTTCGTGGGAATATTATCTGCGGGTTGCATTTAGCGTCGAGCGTCAGGTTCTTCAGCATCATGGTGTTGGTAAGGTCCAGTCGCTCCAGTTTGCTGTTATAGCTCAGGTCGAGATTTTCCACTACGGTGTTGCCCACAGACAGCGACGTGAGGTTAGGGAAGAAGCGCAGGAATGAATAGTCGTCTATCAGATTGTTCACTCCGCCCATATCCATCACCAGTGAAGTGGTCTTTACCGCCTCACCGTATGTCACCACGCCGTCGCCGTTATAGTCGCTTAGCAGGAAGCAACGGGTGTACATGTCGTTATAGTCAATCTTTATGAAAGTCTCCTTGGCATCCTGTGCCTGTACTGCCATTGTCAGCATGGCAATCAATATTGTTACTATATTCCTCTTCATTGCATGCGTATTTCTTTTACAAACACCTTTATGCGGACATTGTCATAATATCCGCTACATAATCAAAATTGTGCCACAAAATTAAGTAATTATTTTTGTTCTTGCAAATTTTTTCCGTAAAATCTACGAAAAGAGCAGCGCGATAATGCTTTAGAATATGATTGAAGAATATGTTTTTTGCAAAATAATGCATTTTGAACGATGTTTTTTTCGCAAAAAAGCGGTTTTTATAATTATTTTGATTATCTTTGCAAGCAGAAGATTAACTGAAGTAATTAATAACTAAACAATAAACATACATTATGTTAGATAAAGAAAGAGGACTATACATAGCTCACTGCGAGGCAGGAGCACTGTCGATAACTGGAAAGATGGCTAACCGCCACGGACTGATAGCCGGTGCTACGGGTACGGGTAAGACCGTAACGCTGCAGGTGATGGCAGAGACCTTCTGCCAGGCAGGCGTACCTTGTTTCATGGCTGATATGAAGGGCGACCTCAGTGGTATATCCCAGGTGGGCAAGACAAGCGGATTCATAGAGAAGCGTATGCCGGAGTTCGGTATAGAGAATCCGGAGTTCCAGGCTTGCCCTGTAAGGTTCTACGACGTATTCGGCGAGCAGGGACACCCTATGCGTGCCACCGTATCGCAGATGGGACCACAGTTGTTGTCGCGCCTGCTGCAGCTCAACGAGACGCAGGACGGCGTCTTGAACATCGTGTTCCGCATTGCCGATGAGCGCGGACTGCTCTTGGATGACCTGAAAGACCTGCGCTCAATGCTCGACTGGGTATCAAAGAATGCCAAGGAATACACTACAAAATACGGCAATATATCGACAGCCAGCGTAGGTGCCATACAGCGAGCACTGCTGCAGCTGGAGAACCAGGGCGCCGACAAGTTCTTTGGCAGACCATCATTTGAGATATCAGACCTGATGCAGACCGAGGGCGGCAAGGGCGTGATGAGTGTATTGGCAGCCGACAAGCTGATGATGCAGCCAAAGCTATACTCCACCTTCCTGCTGTGGTTGCTCAGCGAACTCTATTCTACGCTGCCAGAGGTAGGCGACATGGAACTGCCGAAGCTCGTATTCTTCTTCGATGAGGCACACATGCTCTTCGACGGTACCAGCAAGGCACTGCTCGACAAGATAGAACAGGTGATACGCCTAATACGTTCAAAGGGCGTAGGCATATACTTCATAACACAGAGTCCTACCGACATACCAGAGAACATACTCGGACAGCTCGGCAACCGTGTGCAGCATGCATTGCGTGCATACACTCCTAAAGACCAGAAGGCAGTGAAGACCGCAGCCGATACGTTCCGTGCAAATCCAGACTTCAAGACCGATGAGGCTATAATGAACCTTGAGACCGGCGAGGCACTGGTGAGCTTCCTTGACGAGAAGGGCGCACCAAGCATAGTGCAGCGCGCCAAGGTGCTCTTCCCATTGTCGCAGATAGGAGCCGTAACCGAAGGCCAGCGTCTCGACATCATCAAGCAGAGCCGCATATACGGCAAGTACGACACTCCTGTTGACCGTGAGAGTGCCTTCGAGGTGCTCATGGAGGAGAGTGAGAAGAAGGCCCTGCAGGAAGAGCAGGAGAAGGCCGACATAGCGGCAAGCAAGGAAGCAGAGAAGGAGGAAAAGGCCGAGGAGAAGGAGAAATCAAAGCCAGGCATGATGAGCAAGGTATGGAAGGCCATCATCACTGCCATCACCTCTACCTTCGCAGCGCTGCTGGGCACCTATGTCAGTGATAAGATAACAGGCAAGAAGACAAAGTCGAGAACCACCGCCACGGGTCGTGTGGTGAAGAATGCCACCAGTGCTGCCAGCCGTACCATTACCAAGGAACTGACACGCGACATACTGGGCAACCTTATCAAGTAACCATCTCTGCTGCTGTACACATCAGTGACGACATACAACATGCGGTGGCGCCATTGACGCACATAATATTAACTTACAAAACAACATGAACTTATGAAAACCAAGTATTCTGGCACGCAGACAGAGAAGAATCTGGAGGCTGCATTCGCTGGCGAGAGTCAGGCGCGTAACAAGTACACCTATTTCGCCTCAAAGGCAAAGAAAGAAGGGTTCGAGCAGATTGCCGAGATATTTCTCAAGACTGCTGACAATGAGAAGGAGCATGCCAAAATGTGGTTTAAGGAACTCACTGGCGGCATAGGCACTACGGCGGAGAATCTTGCCGCTGCTGCCGATGGCGAGAACTATGAATGGACTGATATGTACGAAGGCTTTGCCAAGACTGCCGAGGAGGAGGGCTTCAAGACTCTCGCTGCCAAGTTCAGGCTTGTGGCTGCCATAGAGAAGCGCCATGAGGAGCGCTATCGTGCATTGCTCAAGAACATAGAGATGCAGGAGGTCTTCGCAAAGAGTGAGGTAAAGGTATGGGAGTGTCGCAACTGTGGCCACATAGTAGTTGGCGAGAAGGCTCCGGAGGTATGTCCTACGTGTGACCATCCAAAGTCGTACTTTGAGATTCACGTGGACAATTTCTAAGGAATCGCTCCCCGCGCTGCATCGTCAGCGTGTGGTGACATGGTCATAAAATAAGGTGGCTCATTACCTGTCGTTGGTAGTGAGCCACCTTTTTTAGGTGGATTCTAAAAATCCCACGAGTTACCCCACCTTTAGTCTATATACTGTAGAGGGGTATGATGACAT
>JAEEGK010019812.1_pt1 | contig 14381 bp, 5 predicted proteins | sample 8958771 | NCBI WGS metagenome assembly JAEEGK01 (sample SAMN16246547, study PRJNA631951) | gut metagenome | biome: gut microbiome; feature: rumen; material: SC-attached | host: Bos | place: Iran: Karaj | collected 2018-10
ACTATTTTAGTAATTTAACCCTTAAAGTTTTTATATTAAATAGAATAATAACTAATTTATTTTTATTTAATGCCATAATTGTAAATTGCCACTTTTATCACCAATGATAATTAATCCATCTTTAAAGCATTTCATACAATTAATATCTTCATCAAATTTATTACTAGTTTTTTTTATTACTCCTTTTGAATGATAATCATTGCTAGTATTATTCTTATTATTATTTACTAATTGTTCAAAATCATAAGTACATTCACCTACATCATTTTTGTTCCCAAATTTAATGAATAAAATAAGAGAATTATCAAAATAAACATCTATATTTTTTATGGTATTTTCAAATTCAATAAATTGTAATAATTCTTTATTTTTTCCCGATAATATTCCGAGGCCGTTGACGCATCCAACTGCAAACATTTTTATATCATCATTAATTAGACATAAATTATTATTATTACTATCTAACGGTGTTATTTTTAAATCAATTATTTTTACATTTTCTGGTTGGTCATTACTTTTTGCATTTTTTACTTCGATAAAATCAACCGAAGATTTTGTTAAATTTGAATTTGATTGTTTTAATATAGCTATATTATCTTCATCTATTTTTAATACATTTGTAATTTGTAAAAGATTTTCATATTTTGCATAATTTATATTTTTATTTTTATTAATTTCATATTCATTATTTTTGGCACTATTTTTATTCCAAAATAATAAATAATCAGTAGATATAGATATTAAACTTTCATTATTTAATTCAATTACTTTTAAAATTTCCTTATTATATTCAGAACAATCAAAATATTGAATAACTTTATAACTATTATTTTCTTTCCCATTTAAATTATTTATTGAAACTTCGATTAATTTTATTCCCGGGTAACCGCATACGCATATCATATTTTTATTTTCTTTCATTTCTATAGTACTATAAGTATTATGTGAAAATTCTTTTATATATAATAATTCGTTAAAAGAATATTTGACCAAATCTATTGAATATATAATTAATTTTCCACCGAAGAAGGTTACCATTATTTTATCATTTTGGAAAGAATTTACACTTGTGGGGATATTTCTGGTATTTATTTTTTCTTGTATATTTATTTTTGTTAAACCTTCCTGTTTTAATTCTTCGATATGTTTTTTACGTTCTTGAAGTATTCTTTCATATTCTTCTTTTTTTTTTCTTTCTTCTTCTTGTTTTAACTTAGCTAATCTTTCAGCTTCTTTTTGTGCTAATTCTTTTTCTTCTTCATCATGTTCTTTTTTAAAAGGATCAAAATTATTATCAGCAATATTAGAATTATCTCCACTTTCATTAGACTCATCATTTAATTCTTGACTTTGTTCTTCATTTGGTATTCCCAAATCATCAAAAACACTTCCTCCGACTTCTCCATTTTTTTCATTTGAAGGTTCTAATTGAGTATTTGTTGCTTTTGATAATAATGAATTCACTTTATTTGAATTTTGTAATATTAATATCATTAATAGTGTTTTTGAAAGAAAAAAAAATTTTTTCATGTTCGTTTTTTTTTAATTAAAAAAATAAATATATGGAATAATGAGTATTGTGAATTATATTAATAAATGTTTTTTTTTGGAAAATTTTTTATATAATAATTATTCTACTTTATTAAATGGGATTAAAGGAATTAAAGATATGAATAAAGGAAATTATTTTATAAGATTTACTTGTAAAATATGTGAGAATAAAATGGAAAGATTATTTAGTAAACATGCATATGAAAAAGGAATTGTTTTAATTAAATGTGATAAGTGTAAAAATATTCATTTAATTGCTGATAATATTGGTTGGTTTAATGATGGATATGGTAAAAGAAATATTGAAGATATTTTAAAAGAAAAAAAAGAAAAATATGTGAAAAAAGATATTAAAGGTATTATTGAATTAATTAAAAAAGATTTAAATACCAAAATTTAGATTATTAAAAAATGATTAAATTTAATTAAAATAAATTAAATTAAATTAATTATAATAATTTTTTATTAAATAAATTTTTTAAATAATTTATATATCACATTTTATTTTTTTAATAGTAATCTTATTTTCATCTTGATGTCTTAAAAATCCAATAATTAATTTTTCATTTCTCAAATAATCAAAAGTAGTAAATTTTTCATTAATTTCATGAACAATTTCCAAATAAGGAATACTAATAACATATATTTTATTATCATCTTGACAAAAAAGAAAATCTTCAAAACAATTACTTTTAACAATTTCAAAATTATAAACTTCAGTTTTCAATTCTAAAATTCTCAAAGGTTTAATTTGATTAATTAAAAAGCATTGAATAACATTATCAAAATAAACAATAAAACAAGGAATAGGATCAGAAAATAAAAGAGCATATTTCATTATTTTACATTTAACAAAAATAGAACTTATACAATAACCATTAGAATTCCAATTATTAACAAAACCATCTTTAGAACAACTAATCCAAATATTTAAATATGAATTATATTTAATAGAAATAATTTCTTTATTATGAACTCTTAAAATAGTTTTATAATAAAATTCAGGATATTCATTTTCACCAGGAGATCTTATTAAATCATCAATTGATTCAAAATCAATTTTATATTTGTGAATATGACCATTTGATTTACCAATTAATAAATAATGTTCATTTCCAACATATTCAATTAATTCAACTGCAGTTATTAATTTTTTATTATAAGAATCGTGATTATATGCAGAATTTAATTTTCTATGATTATAAAATATTATAACATCGTCTATGCATCCTGCATGAAAAGAATATTTTAATGAACGAGATATTGAAAATATTCTTTTAAATACTTTTGGATTAAAAAATTCTTTGTATACTCCTCTTTTATTATATATTGAATAATCTTTGAATGATTGATTTTCTTTTATATTTTTTATATTTATATTCCATATTTTACCTTCACCATATGCTATAAATATTTCTGAATTTAATGAAGTGAAATTTATTAATTCTGTTAAACTTGAGTTTTCTAATCTTATTGTTATTGATTCTTTTATTGGAAATGTTAAATTTAATGGATAATATTTTCGAGTTATTAAAGAAGAAAATTTTGAAGATTTTATTATTTGAAGAGGTAATATTCCAATTTTTAAATAATTGTTTATTATTTCTTTATTATTTTTAAATATTTCATTATTCTTTTTATCATTAATATAACATTCTGGTTTAAAAATATTTTTGTGTTTTTCTGAATGTTGATCAATTCCAAAAACTAAATCAATCCAATTTCCAATTGTATCATTTACTTCTTTTGATTCTAATATTTTATTTAATGTTAATGTGTAAATAATATTTTGAGGAAATTTATAATTTGTATTATTAATTAAATTTAAAGAAGGTAATTCAATAAATTCATTTTTTATATCTTTTAAATTATTTATATTTCTTAAAACTTCAGGTAAATAAAAATAATCTGGAATTGATTCATTAATATTATTTTCATTTATTAAAGAATCAATTGTTTCTTTATTTATTGAATTAATTATATTATTATTATCAGAAAAAATATTTTTTGCAATTTGAGAATATGGAAAAATTGTACTTAATAATCTTAAAGTTGATTTTAATGAAGAAAATGAACAAGGATAAAAAAATGCATTTTTTTTATCTTTTTCATTTTTAAAAAGAGAATTAAAATATGAAATTCTTTGTAAATTTTGTTGATTATCAATTTTTTGTTGTCCAATTGGTAATTTTAAATTTCTATAAACAATATTTCCATTATTAGAATTTAAAATTAATAAAGGAAAAATTGGATATTGACTTTTATCTTGTGAAGTTCTTCCACTAAAAATATTTAAATACATAATTAAAGTATAAGTAGAAATTTTATGTTCTTTCCATCTTTTTAAAATATCACTTAAATTAGTATTTTCCCAATATTCATTATCATCAGGAAATTTAAAATATTTTGAAACATAAGCAATTGATTCTTTTATAATAGTTTTACTAAAAATGCTAGATTTAAAATTTAAATCATTATATATTGTTCTAAACATATATTTTGATCTCCATTCTGAATCATAAATATATAATTCTTCTTTTTTTTTATCTTCTATTTCATTATCTAAAATTAAACCAGCTTCTTTTAAAAATTCATCTCTTTTATCTTTAAAAACAAAATACCAACTTCCTCCTGAGAATAAATAAATTTCTAATCCTTGATCTTCATAATAATCAATTCTTTTAATAAACATTTTTATATCTTCTTTTTTAATAGTAATTCTATATATTTTAACAGGATTATAATAAAAACATTGTTCTATTGAAATTCCATTATATTGTTCAATACAATTATAATTTCCTCCTTTTTCAATATCATAATAATTTTGATATTCAATTGTATCTTCATCTTTAATATAAAAAAATCCTTTTCCCATTAAACTTCCAGTTACACAACAAGAAAATTTAGTTTTATTATCAGTTAAATATTCATTTTCTATTTGTAAATTTAAATCTTCATGATATTTTAAAAAAAAATTTAAATTTTCTTTAATTTCTTTTGTTGACAAATGAATATTTATTGGAAATGGTTCTTCTGGAACTTCTTTAAATATATTTTCTATTTTATCTTCGGGATTTCCTTTTTGATTTCTATGCTTAATTACTTGTGTTATATTTGGAATTCTATATAAAAAAGGAAATTTTAAATCATTTGTTCCTCCATTTTTAATTGTATATTTTGGGTTTTTATTTTCTGAATTATAACAAAAATTAAAATCTGTCCAATTTTGATTATAAAAAGATTGATCATCTATTGTTGTTTTTATCCAATTTTTTCTTATACAAAATTGGTTTATTATTTCTTCTATATCTGAATGAGATATTAAATAATCACTTTGAAATATGTCATCACTTGGATCAAAATATTCTTTTAAATTCTCTTTTGTAATTTCGTGATTTAGTTTATTATTATTTTTATCATTTTCTAATTTTTTATAAAAAGCTTCATATAAATTTGATATATCAATATTTAAATTTTTTGCATTTTCTTTATCTTTTTCAAAATTTGAATAAAATGAATTTGGAACTTCATAATCTATTATTTTTAATTGTTTTTTAATTTCTGTTTTAATATAATAAATTAAATAACCATTTGATTTTTTATCAACATATTTTAAATTTATGCAAATATCTTTTAATTGATATATTAAAGTTAAAAGATTTGTATCTTTTGTTTCATTTTTAAAAATATCTTCACATAATAAATGTAAAATTAATGAATTTTCATCACTATTAAATTGTTTTGTTATATAAGGTAAATTATATACAGTTGGAATTAAGAAATATAAAATTTTTTCATTTTTAAAATCATCTATATTTGTATATTTAAAATTTGAAAAAAAATTTTTAATATCTTTTAAGTTATTATTTATTAGATTTTCTACTATATTATCTTTTTTGTATCTACAATATAATTTAAATATATAAGTGATATATATATAATTTGCTTTTTCAAGAAAATTTTGAGGTGTATATATAAAATTTGTTCTTTGTTTATTTGATAATAAAATATAGTTATTTAATATTTGAATTATTTGTTTATTTAATCCATCATAAACTTGAAATAATGTATTCTCTAATTTCTCATAAATTATGTTTATTTCTTTTATTTTATCTTTTAATTCAAAGAAAAAAATATATAAAATAATAAACCAAAAAAAATTTGGTACATTAAAATATATATTTTCATCTAGACTTTTATAATTTTCAAAATATAATAATATTGATTTATATATTTCTTCAGCTACATTATTTTCAGATTTCTCTAATTTTAAATTATAATGTTCCAAAGTTAAACTAAGAATATCTTTAATTTCATTTAATTGATTAATAGATTGAACTTTTAATAATTTTTTAATCATAACTTCAATTAAATGAAAAGAAAAAGGTTGTTTATCTTTTTCAGGTTCATATTTATAAATAAGTTTTAAAATATCAAAATAATAATTAAATCCAGAACTAAATTTAATTAATGGTGATATATAATCAACAAGTTCTTTATCTCTATTTTGAACTGGAAAATTGATTAAAGCTAAACAAAATTGAATAAAATAATTATTATCAGAAAAAAGAGCAACATTAGAAGAAATAGAACATTGTTCATAAATTTTATCAAAAATTAATTTAATATATTCTTTCTTATAATAATCAGGATTTTTAATAAAAAACAATAATAAAATGAAAATAGAAGCAAAATCACCATAATTTTTTAAACTTCTCATATAAGATTTTTCAGTATTAAATAATAAAATTCTTTCACTAAAATTAACATTAGCAAAAGAATTTAATTTTAAAAAATGAATAACTTTAGGAAAAGTTAAACTTTCATAAACATTATTACTAGAAACTAAATAAAAATGACATTTACCATCATTAGGATGTATAAAATTAACTTCATTATTATAAGTTAATGGTTCTAATGTAAAAGTAGAATAAATTTTATAAAAAATACCAAAAAATTTATCACCAACATTTATAAATTTTGGTGTACCATCAATTCCTTGTGAAGTATCATAAAAAGTATCATTAATATGAACTTGAATTCTTGTTTCTAAACAAGCAATTGTAAATGAATAATAAGTATCTTCTTTCATTTCAATTTTAATATTATTTTTAAATGGTATATTACAATGTAAAAATCCATTTCTAATTGAAAATCCTAAATATTTATTTGTTGGATATCTTAATTCTATTAATTGGAAGTTTTCATTTTTTTTAAAATAACGAAATGAGAATCCAAGAACAAAATAAGATTTTGAATATATTCCAGTTGGTTGTTCTTTAAATGGACTATTTATCCAATCTTGATCTAATTTTATTTCTATATGTGAATTACTATCAAATAAAAAGAAAATATTTTCTTTACAATAATCGAAATATTCTTTAAAGGAACTTTCATTATTTTTTGTGTATATTATATTGAAAATTTCCATTAAAGATGAAAATATATTTTTATTCATTTCAGTTGTTCTGAAATATTGATAATAATTTCTTATATCTTCTCTTGATGGGGGATAAATTTTTAAACAAATTTTCATCATTTCTATAACTAAATTTTTTAATATTTCTTTTTTTTCATTTTCATCTTCATTATTTTTATTTATAAATATTATATCATTAAAAAAATATGTATATAAATTTTCTTCTTTAGAAATAAAATAATCATATATATTATAATATACTGTTATCCAATCTTTTTTTAATATTTCAAGATTACTTTTTATTAATTCTGGTTCTTTTGTCAAAATTTTTGATAAAGAATTTTTTGATTCAAGTTTTTCTTCTTTTAATTTTAAATATGTAAAAAACATTCTTAAATATCTTTCTTCTTTTGAAACCTTATTAGTAGGAAGTTTATGATTACTTTCTAATGAATTATTTTCCATATTTTTAAATAAAATTTTTATAATTTTTTTATATTTTAATGGGAAAATTATCATACTTTTTACTTTTTTTTACTTCAGTAATAATAATAAATTGTATATATCGTGAAGAAGCTTTTCATTTTTTTGATAGTTTTTATAATAAAGATAAATTTGATCTATATGAAAAACAACAAATTAAAAAAAAATGTTCTTCTTATGATGGACCAAATTGTTTTTTTCTATCAAAATATGAAGAAGTAAAAGACTCTTTAATAAATACAGAACCAGAAATAGAAACAATTAGATATAAGACATTAAATAAAATAAAAAATTATCTTTTAGATTCAACAGAAATTATCAAAAATAAAGATAAAAATCTATTTAGTATAGAATTTAATAATGATTTAGAAATGACCTTTTTTTTAAATTTTGATTTATATGATATTAAAACACAAAAAAATGATATAATTGCCCCAGAAGAAATTATGTCTGAATTTGAATATGATTATATTAAATTGACCATATATGGAAAATTAATATTAACATATAAAAATCAAATTAAACCAAAAAAAATTCCAGAGACATTAGAAGAAGAAATTGATACTCCAAGAGGAACATATGGAATAATAAATTCAAATTATTTAAAAATTAAATTTAATAAACCAATGTTTTTAATATCTTTATTTATTAAAAAAAACATAAATAATAAAAATGATAAACCATTTAATATTTTTGCAGAATATAATGGAGAATCTTTTGTAATTGCAACTGAATTTAATGCAGAATATAATAAATGGATTAAAGTAAATACAATATATGCTTTATCAAATTCTATAACTTTACCAAAAGGATTTGATATTGATAATATTAATATATATTATTCTTCTAATTATGATGATTTTTATACACCAAATTATAAAAATAAAAAATATTCTAAAACAATTGATAAAAGTATTATTGAAGGAATAATAAATAATAAAATTAAAATTGTAAATTATGGTGAATTTGAAAAATATAATGACTATCTTAATATAAAACAAATTGAAGAAAATGAAGAATAGAGTTATTATATTTTTTTATTAATAGTATAAAATAATATATATATAAAATATATTTGAAATATTAAATGTATTACTAATTTTATAATTTATTTTTTTCCGAATTTTAAAAAAAAAAATAATTAATAAAAAAATATTTTAAATGTATTCAACATATTTTAAAAGTTGGGTTACTGAAAATATAATTCCATGTGGTTTAGTATATAGTACAAAAAGTGCAAAAGATATTTTTTTAAAAAATAATTTATCACCAGCAGAATTTTTAAGACCATTTGGGGATTTTACAAAAGATAAATTTGATATAATTTTCAGTGAAAATGACATAAATTCAATATCAAATTTTAAAATAGATTTTTATAATAGTGAACAATTTATTCAAATAAAAGAAGAAAAAATTCCAGATTATTTAAATAAAGTTATGACAAGTGAAAAAATAAGACCAAATTGGTCTATTAATGATACTTCATTTTCAAATAAAAATATAGAAATAGATCAAAGCAAGTTGAAATATTATTCATTACCTTGGTTTAGAAATTTTGAAAAAATACTTTTTGAAACATTACATTTTAATCCTTATGAATTATATCAACAACCTTTAATTGTTATTTATATTTGTTCTTTAAATGAAGATCCAAATGTAATAAATGAATTAGATAAAGGAGATAATTTACCTTTTAATTTAAAAATTGGTTATTATAATCAACCTGAAATTAAATTAATAATTGTACTTAATGATAATAGTGATCCTGATAAATATTTAAATGAGAATGATTTTCAAGAAAAAAAAAATAAATTTCAAGAAAATTATGATAAAAGTCATTGTATTTTATATTGGAATATTAATATGAAAAAAAATTTAGATGAAGTAACTAAAGATATTTGGAGTAAATATTTTCATTTAAATGAAAAATATAATATTGAAAATGAAATGATAAATAATGAAGAAGAAATTATTTATGGTAAATATATTACTGATTCTGAAATAAGTACTTATAAAAATGATATTTTTAATTACTTTTTTATTGGTCATGCTTTACCAAAATTATTTAAAGAAAATGATAGAATAAAAAAGATGATTGAAGAAAAAAATAAAAAAATCCAATTTACTTCCTTAATTTTTAAAAAAGAAGAATTATTAACATCACAAGGAATATTGAAAACACATTATAAAGAATTATATGATTATGGAATGATAAACTTTTTTTTCCGTAATTATAAAACAGCAGAAATACAATTTAAAAATTTATATAATGATTTAAAAAAAACCAATTTTTATCTTCCAATATATCAAAAATATATGATATGTAAATTTATAAATTCAATAAATAAAAAAGAAGATTATAATAATGTATATATTAAATTGAGTAAAAGAAAACAATTTAATGATGCAGTTAAATGGGCTTGTATTTTAATAAAAATGTATGAAGATCAAAATAGATTTGATGATGTAATTTATTTTTATGATAACTTCAGGCATACAATTAATTCAAATAATGCAATTGAAATAAATGTTAAAAATGATTTAAATAAAATTCAAAAATTACAATCTTATCATTATTTTAAACCTTTATTATTAGAAAAAATAGGATTATATTTTAGATTAGAAGGTAAATTTAGAAAGTTTCTTTTATTTAGTTATAAAACTGGAGAAGCATATTCAAATTTAGAAAATAATATGTATTATTATTCATTAAATGCTTATGGTAATTTATTTAATTTAATTGATAATCCTTCAAATTCATTTGTTTTAATTAGAGAAGATGTAAATAATAAATTAGGTGAAATATCTTTAATAATAAAAGAAAATGAATTAATAATAAAATTTTATAGAAATTGTATTGAATTTGCAGAATATTCAAATAAACAACAACAAATTCTTGGATTTTATTTTAAATCATTTTTAACTTCTATAAAATATGTAATTAATAATAATATTAATTGTAATAATATTAATATTAAATCTTTAACTATTCCTCAAATTGATAATAGCAGTATTTTTATTACTGAACAAGAAGATTATGATATTGCTTTAATTTCAAAAGAAAGAGGATATGAGAAAATTCAATGGAATGTTTTTAATAAATATGCAGAAGTTCTTTCATCTAAACCTTATAGTAATTTAGATGAGACTGATTTATTAATTATTAGAAATTTAGATAATGTTATTATGGATAAAGAAAAATATTCTAATTTCTTTAATAGAAGAATTTTCCAAGGTAATATTAATGAAAAAATTTATTTAAAAATCAAAATTAAAAACCCTTTAGATATAAATTTATCATTAAAAGCAGAATTATTATGTGAATTTGTAAATGAAAATAAAAATGAAAATGAAGAGGAAAAAAATCCAAATTCAAATATTGAATTTAATCAAATAGATATTACATTACAAAAAAAAAAATCAATTGATATTGAATTATATGTCAAACCATTATCTCCAGGTAAAATATATATAAATGGATTAAAATTATATCTTTTTGAATCATTTTGTGAAATAATTCATTTATTTAATGAAAAAAATAAAAATAAACTATATTCATATAGAAAAAAAAGTCATTCATCATCAAAAGAAGTACATAGAACAAGTAATGCAAGTTCAAAAAGTTCACATAGTAATCCAAGAGATTCATTATCAACAACTCATTCAAATAAACCTTTAAATTACATATCAAAAAAAGCAAAAATAATTTATGAAATAAAATCACCTGAAGAAGATATTATTGTTTTATTTCCAATGAATAAAGAATTATCAATGAAACAACATCAATTAATTTTATTTCCAATAATATTAAAAAATAATTCAAAAGAACATAATATAAAAAGATTTACTATTTTTTTAGAAGATTCATTAAATAGAAATAATAATAATAGAATTCCAACAACAATTTTTGATTATATTCATAGAAATATTTCTTTAAAAGGAAATAATAGAGAAAGTATTGTTCATATTCCTTTTATTCCTCAAGTAAGTGGAACTATTTATATTAAAATTTTAATTAAATTTGAAGATGATTTAAAATCAAAACCTTGTGAAGTTAGAAGATTTATTATTAAAATAAATGTTTTACCTTCTTTAAATTTATTTGCTGAAGAAAATATTATTAATTTTGATAATGAAAATAATGAATTTCAAAAAATTTATTTTTCTACTTTATTAAGTACTTCTATTAATGATGATGGTCAAATTACAAATTTAGAAATGGGAAATATTTTATTTGGAAAAGTATTTTCTTTAAAAGAAAAATCAAAAGAAATGATATGGAAAAAAATGACTGATAATAAAAAAGAGAAAAATTATTGTAAATTTGAATTAATTTATAATTTTAAAGAAGGAGAAGATAAAGAAAACTTTTCATTTCTAGAAATGTTAAAAGAATATGATTATATTACTAAAAAATTAACATCAATTTTAAATCGATCTAATTATTTTCTTATTAATTGGAGTGCCAATGATAAAAATGATAATAGTATAATTAATGGAATTTATTTTTATTCTGTTAAACTTGGAACTCCAAAATTTAATTATCCATTTTTACTTAATTTATTTCATATTTCTACAGAATTAAATATAAAAAAAACAAAAATTAATGATAGAGAAAATTTAGTTACTGTAACTATTATTCTTAATAAAAAAGGTATAAATCAAATAAAAGAGATTTCAAAATATGAAATTTTTGTTGTTAATGAAATAGAAAGTAATATTAATTGGATTGGATTGAAATTATATTCAATTGATAATAATCAAGAAGAAAATAATAATAACGAATTTGAAAAATTGATATTTAATTTTATTACAAATGCAAAAGGAATGATTGAAATAAATAAAATAAAAGTTAAATTATATAAAAGAATAAAACAAATTAAAACAAGTAACTTAAATGAAAGAGAAAATGATTTTTATTTAATTAATCACATTACAAAACCACAATCAATATTATTAGATTAAAAAACCTAAATAAAAATATAAATAATCATAAAATATAATATTTAATCATAAAATAAATAATAAATTAAATAAAAAAACATTTAAAAAAAAACATAACCCACATAATCAAAGTACAAAAAATACAAATCCTAAAACCCTAAAAAAAATAATAAAAACAAAAATCAAAAATAATAAAAAAAAATAAAAAAAAAAAATAAATGAATTTCAATAGCAATAAAACCTTTCATATTTCAAGGTCATCAGGAAATTTGGATTATTCCGATATAAATCCAAATGTGGTAAGTGCCAGAAAATTTAATATTAAAAAAGCTTATAATAAAACAAAAAAAGCTGATAATCAATATTTCAGTATATATCCAAAAATCAGTGAACAAATTAAAAATACAGTTTTATCAATGAATCCAGAAAGAGAATATAATTCTCTTAAAAATACAGCTATATCACTTCATAATCCTTTAAAAATCGGAAATAATAATTGGCTTAATGTATATAATAAAAAAAAGGGAACTTTACATTTTAATAATAAATATACTTTAGGTGATAGCCTTTATTTTGCTAAAAAAAGAACTTCATTTCAAATTGAATTTCCCGAAAAAAAAGAAAAAAAAAATTTGAAAGAAATACAAAGAGAATTACAATTTAAATTACTTGATATGAGTATTCAAATAGAAAATGATTCTGATAATAATGAAGACTTTATAAATCCTGAGCCTAAATTTGAAAGACAGGAAAAAAAAAGATTCACAGAATATTCAAATAAAAAGCTCCCTGTATATAATGGAAATTTAAACAAATTAAAAACAGCAGTAAAAAAGGAAAATAATAATTTATATATGTTTCCAACTAAAGCCAAAAATAATAAAGACGAATTAAAGCCTAGTAAAACAGTTAAATTTAAAAGTGATCATACTAATGATGGCGCTCAGCTCGAATGCAGAAGGGAAAGACTTTTAGAAAAAAGTTTATTAGGGAAAAAATTTGATAAGAACAACAGAGAAAGTAGTAATCGATTAAATTTGAGTGTGAATATGGATTTATATAGGGACCTTATTCCTAATTTAAATATGACAATATCTGATGATGATCATTCTAATATTAATAATAAAAGTATGCTTATAAATAAGCAAAAAATTAATATTAAAAAAATATTATTACATTCAATAAAAAATGAACAATTTGAAAATAAGTATAGAGTATTAATGAGAAATAAAGAATTATATGATTCATTGGAAGATGAAGAAGTCATTGAAGAATTAGAAGATGAATATTTTTTTATTTCTCCAGAAACATACCAAATTTTAATTTTTGATACTTTAATTTTATTTTGTACTTTATTTTTTAGTTTTTATATACCGATATATATATCTCAAAGTAAATGTTTTTGCACATATATGCCCGAAGCTATTGAATATATCTTATTTTTTTTTGAAATTATAAATATTATTGACATTGGTATAAGTTTTTTTAGGGCGTATTATAATTTTGAATTCATTTTAATAAAAAAAAATGATAAAATTGTAGTACATTATTTAAAAAAAAATTTTTTTATTGACTTACTTTGTGCTATTCCTTTTTATACAATTTCATATTATTGTTGCAATTATTACACGAATAAACCAGATGGAAAATTATGTTTTTATAATGAAGTAGATTTTAAATTCAATTGTATCAAAATGCTTCTTGGATTTAAACTTATTAAATTATTTAAAGTTCTTAATAAAAACGAAAATCGAGGTATTAATTATTTCTATGAAGTAATTTCAGAAAATTATACACTTGAAAAAACGATGAAAATGCTATTATTTGCTGTGATGTGTATAATAGGATTAAATTTTTTCATATGCTATCATATATATATAGGACTTCAATCATATCCAAATTGGATATTAAAAACAAATATTCAAGATTCATCATTTATCACAATATATTTAACATCCTTATATTTTTTAATAACGACAATGAC
>JAEEGK010019813.1_pt1 | contig 14380 bp, 15 predicted proteins | sample 8958771 | NCBI WGS metagenome assembly JAEEGK01 (sample SAMN16246547, study PRJNA631951) | gut metagenome | biome: gut microbiome; feature: rumen; material: SC-attached | host: Bos | place: Iran: Karaj | collected 2018-10
CACATCAAAAGAAGCCCGCGTCTTTGAAGGAATTTTTTGGAACAGCGAATCATAAACTTCAAGAACATCCTGTTCCCATTTTTCTGGCGGCGACGAAAGCGTCAACGAATTGTCCTCAATCGCAAGCAACGAATCCACACCATTCACGACAAATTCATCTCTAAATTTTTCACGGTTGCTATTGACATGAATCTTGATTCCGTCCAGCAACAAAAGCCAAATATCGTCGGGATAAATTTCTATCGGATAGTGTTCGGCATACGCTTTTGCCACCATACCAATAAACGGATGAATGTCTTCCCCATCTGCATTCACTGTTTTCTCCGTAAAGCGGCCCAACAGTATGGCGGGATTCTGTTCTTTAATCTTATCTAGAACGACTTCTTTTTCTTTAGGAATCGAGCGTTTGACTTCATTGTCCTTGACAACGACGCCCGCAAAACTGGCCGTAGATGCAAGCAATACTGCAGCAGCAATAACTGCGCAAAATTTTGAAAATCGTCCAAGCATGCTAATAGCAAGCCCTACCATCGTTCAACTTTACACAAAATAAAGTAATTGCATTAGTAATAGTAATCCGTGGGGCGTTCGTAATAATAGTAATACGCATAACCCTTGTAGGTGTCGATGTAAACGAGTTCAGAGCCGTCGGTATAGACAATCATCCTCTCATCGTCACCCGGAAATTCATAGTAGCGGTCGCCGCGATCATAGCCTTCAAAATATTCGTCCGGGTCGTAATACGAGCAATCATCGCCAATGCAAAGTGTTGCATAGCCATCGTAGGTAATCCGCAAATCGACACTCACCGAAGGAGACAAGATATAAGGATAATCCGAACAATCATACGGCTGCCCAAAAGCATCGTAGCGGCAATCTTCGCCGTAATAGTAATAGAATCGTTTATAGAAGGAACGACTACTGCCTCCGCCGCCATAACCGCCACCGTTACCACCATCGTCTGGACCAACACTCAAATCCGGCCCGCAAGCCACTAGGGCAAAAGCAATCAGCAACAAAGGCAGAGCAAAAAAACGTTTCATAGTCACTCCTAAAAAATAATCCCCGAACCTATCGGGGATTTCAATCTACAAAAATAAACTAATCAAAACCAACTAAATTACTTACCGTAAGCACCGTTGTAAGATTCGACCGAGCCGTTATCACGAGTAGCTTCCGGGGCAAGGAGTTCGCCGGTGCTGCCGTATCTGCGCTTTTCGTCGTCCGTGAGGCGGTTCGTGAGAACTTCGACCTGCGGTTCCTGATTAGCGTTGGCTTCTTCTTCCATGAGAATCTTCTGGCCTTCTTCAAGACGGCGCTTGATGCGGTCTTCTTCCATCTGTTTCAAGTTTCTGCCCACCTGAGCTTGTTCTTCGGACATTCTGTAACGTTCGTTGGTTTCGTCCATCACGGCCTTGATGCCCACAAGGCGGCCCTCGGAGTCCAGCGAGAGATTCGACGACCTGCGGAGCGTGGAAAGCGGAAGGCGATTTGCAGCAGTCTGGTATTCCGGCAAGAAATCGTAACCGTCCGACGTTCCGATAGCCATGGCTTCACTCGGCGTCACATAGCCCAAAGCTTCTTGCCAACGAGAACTCTGGACACTGGAAGTGAATGAAACGAGCGTTTCATCCAAACTATAAACTTCTTCGTTCCCTTTCGGGGCGTTACCCGCGCAACCCCAAAGGAATAAACTTGCTAAAGATAAAAAGGCAAAAAGTTTTTTCATGAGAACTCCTCCTAAAAAAATTTTCATTGAAAATATAAACAATTTAAAACATACATTTTATTTAAGTTATTACTTTTTTAGCATAAAAAGATCCCAAACTAAACAATAGTGGAAAAAATCCCCTCTCATTTTCTACATTACCACTACCATATGAACGAATCCAATACTCAGTCTGTAGAAAATATTGAACCTGTGTCGGGAGAAAAATCCGACGTCTATCGCATCCACACCAAGGACAATCGAGAAATCATCCTCGTGGGGACAGCTCACATTTCGCAAATTTCCAAGGACCTAGTCCACGAAACCATCGAAACCGAATCCCCAGACACCGTTTGTGTGGAACTCGATGAAGGAAGGCTCAAGTCTATCCAAGACCCCAACCGTTGGAAGAACACAGACCTGCGAGACGTCATCCGCAAAAAACAACTTGCCACCCTCATCGCAAACCTGGTGCTCGGATCATACCAAAAGCGCATGGGTGCACAGACCGGAGTAAAGCCCGGATCCGAACTCAAGGAAGCGGTTGATATCGCTAACGAGAAAAATATTCCCATCGTACTCGCGGACCGCGACATCAAGATTACGCTCAAGCGCACTTGGGCATGCACTCCATGGTACCGCAAGTTCAACCTGCTCGGCGGACTATTCGCAAGCATTTTCGACAAGACCGAAATCAGCGAAGACGAACTCCAGAAAATCAAGGAAAAGGACGCCCTCAATTCCATGATGCAAGAGTTCGGAAAGACATTCCCCGAAGTCAAGCAGGTGCTCATCGACGAACGCGACCAGTTCCTCGCAAGCAAGATTAAGAACGCACAAGGGGACAAGGTCGTCGCTGTCATCGGTGCCGGTCACATGCGTGGCATCGCAAGCATCATCGAAGAAGACAAGGAACTCCCGAGCGAAGAATCCATCTCTGTCATCCCGAAGGGAACGTCGATTTGGAAAATTCTCGGCTGGACATTCACGCTTGCCATTATTGCAAGCATCGCGCTTATCGGCTACTTTGCAGGCATCGAGAAAGCCGGGCAGTTGAGTCTCAAGTGGTTTATGTACACTGGTGGCGGCGCCATGCTGGGAGCCATTATCGCAGGCGGCCATCCGTTGACCGTACTTGTGGCGCTGGTCATGGCTCCATTTACAGGCCTCACACCGCTTATCGGAGTCGGATTTTTCACAGCACTCACGCAGGTTTATGTAAGGCCACCTCGCGTATCTGAAATGGAAACCTTGACAGACGACATTTGGCAGGTCAAGCGCTGGTGGAAGAACCGTGTGACGCGAGTCATACTCTGCTTCTTGTGCCCGGGAATTCCGGCAATCATCGGCAAGATTCTCGCGATTTTCGAGATATACCAGGCATTCTAGTTTACATGCATTAAGGGTTAGATTTTAAGGGGATAAGAATGCCCCGCCATTATCGTAGCAAAGATATTGGCCGTAATTAAACACGCTTGCCGCAAATTATTTTATTTACAAACAAACATTTTCACCCCGACACACATTTAACAACATAACTTCAACCGATTCGTTAAGTGTTTTACGCACAATTACTTTACACAAAATTCTGCGATAAAACGTGTTTTTTTGATAAGATTACCATGTCACCACCTTATTTACGACTTCACGCTGTTCGCTTGCAGTCTGGCGCAAATAAATACGAGTCGTTTCGATATGTTCGTGCCCCATAAGGTCGGCAAGCAAAGCGATGTCGTTTCGCTTTTCCAAAAAGTTCTTAGCAAAGCGGTGGCGAAACGAATGAGGATAAACAACGGCTTCATCTAGGCCATATTTCTTTGCGAACGTTTTCAGTTGCGAGGCAATCCCCCGCGGAGTAATCTGCTTGCCAAAACGATTCAAGAACAGGTATCCGCTGGAACGGCCTTCGCTCTCCAACCAGCGCAAAGATTCTTTTTGCAATGTCTCAGGAATGTAGAGCCGACGCAACTTTCCGCCCTTTCCGTAGATGTCGAAATATCCGCACTCCACATGTTCCACTTTGAGTTTCACCAGTTCGCCCACGCGGGCGCCCGTCGCCGACAGGAACCACACCACAAAATACCACTTGGTTTGACCATCTTGCAATAGACTCGTCTTCAAAAATTTGTAATCGGCATCGCTAATGACATTTTCCAGAAAACTTTTTTGCTGAACCTTGACATTCTTGACTCGGAGTTTCGATTTGCCTGCGTAATCCAGATATTTATTGATGCCCTGAATTCGCAAATTAACGGTCTTGGGCTTGAAATTTTCCAGAAGAAAGCTCTTGTAATCAGCTAGCGATTTACGACCTAACCGCCCGAAATGCGATTTGAAAAAATCCGCCGTCCAGCAATACGAATTCATCGTATTCACTGCAAGGTTCTGCCCTTCCAGATATTGGTAAAACGAAGGCCTTTCGGCTAGGTAGAAGACGAAACTAGTCATAAGATGTACTGAATTATTTTGCAGAATACTTCGCCTGTTTTTCAGCAACGCAAGGCGCTATGGTAAGCTTTAAGCCCATCGCATTAAGCACGCGCATAACAGTGTCAAATCGTGGATGGGCGTCTTCTTTTAGAGCCTTGTATAAACTTTCGCGATTTAAACCTGCCTTTTTAGCAATCTTTGCCATGCCAGCAGACCGAGCCACATAACCGAGGGCCCGTTGCCACAGTACGGGATCATTTGCCGCAAGGGCTTCCTCCAGAAAGAGTTTTACAACATCCTCCGAATCTAAGAGTTCTGCAATATCCAAGTCAGAAACTTCTGCATCACTTTTTTTCATTTTTCAACTCCTTCGCCTTTTCAATATCTTTTTGTTGTGTTGATTTATCACCGCCCGCCAGTAAAAGCACAACAACCTCATTTTCCTTCGTGTAATAGATGCGATACCCTGGCCCATAATGAATTCGCATCTCGTATATACCATCGCCAATAAACTTGAAATCGCCAAAGTTTCCTAATTCTGTTTGCACTAATCTATAAGCGATTTTCTTCTGCGCATAAACATCCTTTAGCCGTTTATACCATTTGGAAAAAAATTTCGTCTTTTTGATCTGAAACATTCTCCCTCCCACAATGTAGCCAATCAGCTACAATTTGTCAATACCACGGAATTTTTTCGCAAAAAGCCCGATTGCACTGCGGAAAGTGTACTTTTCACCCCACTTTCCGCCATGTAATAAGCACTTTTTTCGCAAATTGAGTAAATTTGCGGTATTTTGATACCAGAAATTAGGGAAAAATAGAGTTTGCCGGCTGATTTTGATGCGGTAAAAGTCGACACATTCTGCTTGCTCATATACTACCTCACTCCGTTTACACGCTATAAAAAACGGCTTTTACAAATTCATTTCTGCATTGATAAATTTTACGATTTAATTCGCGGAATACTTTGCCTGTTTTTCAGCAATTTTCGCCATACCAACAGATCGTGCAGCATCGCCAAGGCAATGTTGCCACAAAACAGGGTCATTCTCGGCAAGTGCTTCTTCTAAAAAAAGAATCACGTCCTCTTCTGTTTTAAGAAGATCTGCAACATCCAAGTCAGAAACTTCTGCATCATTTTTTGTCATACATATACCTCATCCATAAGGTAGCGTATCGGCTACAGAAAGTCAATACCCCGTTATAACGCACACTTTGCAGGACTATTCAAACATTCCGTTTACTGTTCTGGTTGCGTTTTTTTCATGACCTCGTCCAACGTAAATTCTTCTTGCGTAAAAAAGAACGTATTCTTGCCAAGATCCTGAAGTGAAGCGCCGAAATGATAAGCCTTATCGTCGATAAACAAAAAACGATCATGCATTCCATAGCAAGGCAAAATTTCTATAGGACAATCGACATATTGTTCGTTATAAGTTGACAAATCTACCTCAAAGACCTTGCTTTTGTCATAGGTGTAAATAGTCACGGACACGCCCTGCTGACGTTTGAGCATCATTGCAAGAACTTTTTCGTTCACATACCGATCCACAAGAACAATCTTCTTCTTCGCTTGTCGAATCAACCCGCATACGAACACATAAGCATCAAACTGTTGATTGTTATAAAAAAGACCTTTGGCTTTCAACTCACCACGATCCATAGCCTCGAAAAGAACATCAATTTTATGATCATGTTCAGCGAGTTTTATCTCAGTACTAGCAAGGCGACTGACAAATCCAGCATTTTCCATCATATGATGACGCAACTGGACAAAGGCATCCATAATGGCAAGAGAAACCCTGATTGCTGATTCGCTATGCAAAACAGCAGAAAGCATCGCAACACCCTGCTCGGTGAAGGCAAAAGGAAGCTTTTTTACATTGGAACCTCGTTTGTTGCCACTCGCGTTCAAAGTCACAATTTGTGATTTTGGAGAGGTCATCAACTCGTCCTTTGTCAGTTGAAAACAATTTCTTTCGGGAAATCTTTCCAAATTGCGCTTAACAGCTTGATTTATAGCCCTAGTTTCCACTCCATAAAGTGTCGCTAGGTCGCGGTCCAATAGAACCTGCTTTCCACGAACAACCTGAATCATATTTTCCACGCTAGATTCTGCCAGCGGGCCCGTCGTCACCATATCACTCTCAATCATTTTCATCTCCTCCGCCTACAAGCAAATAAAGGCGAGATAATCACTACTGCACAAATATACACCATTTTAGAAGGCTCTGTCAAGTCAAACCGTATTTTTTTACAAAGCTGCGTGTTCTGCGGTGGCAAGGGCTGCCGTCGTTGCAAGGGCACCGGCTGGATGGAAATTGGTGGTTGCGGTTCTGTGGACCCCAACGTGTTCAAGAACTGCGGCATCGATTCCGAAAAGTACACGGGCTTTGCTTTCGGCTTTGGCCTCGACCGTATCGCCATGCTCCGTCATGCGATTCCGGAAATCGGTTTGCTGACGAGCAACGACCAGAGATTCCTCTCCCAGTTCTAGGTTAGACGAAAGGACGCCGCTTCGCGGCTACAGACGAGAGACGAAAGATATGAAAAAATGAGTCCGATTTCGTGAGCCACAAGCGGCATAGCGCAAGCATGCCGTGGTGGCGACCTTTGACCACTTAGCGCTTCAGCGCTTACGTGGGCATGGCCCCCCTTGCGGGGGTAGCGAGCGAGATGCCGGAGGTTCAAAACCTTAGATTGCGAACGAGCGGTCCTAAAAGGGCCGCTTTTCTGTATATAGACTATTCTAAGTCGGAATAATGTTGCGCTTTTTTTTCTCTTGATATTGTAAATAAAAACTATACATTTGAAACAAATGTGTTTCCCCAAAAGAAGGAAAAAATCATGAGCTTTGCAAAAAGTTATAAATTCACGATGATCGCACTTGCTTTGTGTGCGGTCGGTTTCATTGCCTGCTCGGATTCGGACAGTTCTAGTGACGCAAACGGTGAAGACAACGTGCTCTCTATCAAATTGGGTGAGACGCCTGTCAACGGTGGCGTGCTGTTGCTTGGCAAGGGGGAGAGCTTCTATGAACTAAATCTGGAATCCAACGGTGAGTGGCGTATCGAAAATAATTCCACTTTTATCGATTCGGTCTTGCCGGAATCGGGTTTGGGTAATGCGGATGTGAAAATCCATGTGAAAAAGAATGATTCAGAGGGGCAGCGTAAGGGGGAATTACGTGTCGTTTTTCCCAAGGACACTAGTCTGAATACAGTCATTGATTTGAGGCAGATGTATAGCGGAGATTATGAAGATAATGACGCTTCTTTTGATTCTCTTGAAATGGGTGCGATTTTCGCTTGTAGTTTTATGGGACTGTTTAGCAAGGAGGCTGCGTTACAGTGCCTGACGGATGCGTTTGAGAAGAGTGAAAATTATAGGGTTGATCCCCGTGATGGTAAAATGTATAAATTGGAAAAAATCGGCTCGCAACTTTGGATGGCAGAGAATCTTCTGTATGAAACACCGAATAGCTATTGCTATGACGACAATGCGGATAATTGTAAAAAATATGGTCGACTTTACGAATGGGATGCGGCTATGGAGGCGTGCCCCAAAGGGTGGCACTTGCCGAGTAAGTACGAATGGAATGAATTATTTTATGGAATTGTAAAAAATAAGGGCAAGGCTCTCAAATCTACTTCAGACTGGCTGCGCGATGGAAACGGAAGTGATGACTACGGCCTTAACGTTTTGCCTGCAGGTTACAAGGATAGCGAGTATCGTTCCTTAGGTGATATAGCACGGTTCTGGACTTCGACAGATGATCACGGCTATACTGCGTTCTTGGTACGTATAGAAGCGCTTAAAGACGATGCCTATCTGAACGAAGAGGTAAAGTACAACGCAAACAGTGTTCGTTGTCTAAAGGATTAGTTTTTCAGAACAACAAAAATATTCCCTCGTTTGAGGGAATTTTTTATCATTAAAGTAATGATGTTAAGGCTGTTTTTTGGATTCTTTCTACTCTTTTCGCTGTATGCCTGCTCCAACAGCGAATCTGTTTTTGATGCTGTGCAAAATCGCTCGGGTGTTGCAAACATTACGCTTGTGGCAAGTATCAACGGCATTGGCGATAACAGCTATAATGACCAGATATTGGCAGGACTATTCCGGTTTAATGAAGATAGTGGAGTGCCCTTCCGTCTGCTGCAACCGGAATCTATGGACGAGGCGGATTCCCTTGTAAAGGCGTGGCTCAAGGAAAATGCCGACACGGATTCCTCGTTGCTTATTCTGGCGTCTTCGGCGTATGCCGGGTTGACGCAAAAACTTGACATCCGTTTTTCGGGTGACGGGAACAAGGTCCTGTTGTTTGAAGCCGACTCGGCGGGCCTTCCGCAAGGTGTAAATGCTTTCTCGATAGAGCGTTACGGAGCGAGTTACTTGTCGGGGGCGATTCTGGGCATAAACCCCTGCATGATTTTGGCGGCGGCACCCGGCTTTGCGAGCCTAGAAACATCGATTGATGGCTTTAGGAAGGGCTACGATGCGCATAAGACGATAGCAGATACTCTGGGAGTGGATTATCTTACCTATAATGAAAATGATGAAACTGCTTTTAACAACATTGAATTTGCCTACGTGGCTACTTTTTCGATAACGAATTATATTCTAGATGCGGATAGACCTTCAGCTATTTTTCCTTTGTTGGGGGGAGCTATCAAGGGCGTGCGTCGGGCCTTGATCGATTATCCGAATACGGGACACTTTATGATTGGGATGGATGTTGACCAGAGCGGCGTGTTGCCAAAGGTGCCGTTTACTCTGGTCATTGACATTAAGGGGGTTGTTATTCGCTACCTGGAAGAATGGGCTTTGGGTAAGGATTGGCCTCGGTTCCGCTCTTTTGGCTTGGGTGACGGTGCCGCATCGATTGTCTTTAATAAGAATTTTGACGATACGAAAGAGTTCGAAGCCCGCTATGAAAAGTATTATGACGAAGCGGTTCGCGAGGAGGCACGCCATGCGAAGAAATAGGCTCGGTTTGCTTCTGTTCTGGATGCTTGCGCTGGCACTTTGCCTATGCGCGTGTTCTGATAATTCTTCTTCGGCCAAAGCCGATGCCAAGACGCTTAAAATCAAGGTCGCCGTCATGGCGAAATCCTCTGAAATGGCCCGCTGGAAACGTAGCGCCGAATGGGCTTTGGAAAATATGGAAAAAGCCCAAGGCGGGCTCGACCAGAAGGTGGAACTGCAACTGGAATTTAAAAACCAGGATGACGCCGATTTCGATGAGTATATGGAAATGGTTGTGGGGGATTCGGACTATGTGGCGATTGTTGGCCCCACGCAATCGGACAAGGCGTACCGCATGGCGGAACTTTTGAAAAAAAGTACGAAGCCGATTCTTTCTCCCAAGGCATCGAATGTAGAATACCAACGGTTCTTTGCCAATATGCCGAATTTGTGGAACTTGGTTGAAAACGATTTTATGCTGATTGAATCAGCTTTTTCGCATTTGGCGAGTTCTTTTGCGTCACTTTTCATGAATGAACTGGAACTTACTCTTTTGGCTCCGTCGAGTGAATTGAATGGCGGACTCGTAAGTTCTTATGTCGACTGGATAGGCTTTATGGCCGAAGAATTCGGACTTAAAATTGACAGAATCTTTTTGTACAATGACGAAGCCGAACTGCGGATGCTTACGCAGACTTATTTGGAACGTAAGAAACCGTATAGCGTTTTGTTGTTTGAACCCTACGATGACAAAATGGCCTTAGCCTTTGATGATGAATTGTATCAACAGGATGTCGCTTCTCAAGGTGGCATCCGAGTGGTGTGTTCGAATAATTTCGCTTCGGATTCTATCGTAAAAAATCTTCATTACGATTTTTACCGTGGCTTTGATTTGTATGCAAGACCCGAGTCCGGGTTTGCGCAAGCTTACCATGAACATTTTGGCGAAGACATTCTCAATGGCGAAGCGCATTTCGTAGATGCTCTGTATATTTTGGCGTATGCCGCGACTTATTCCGTTTCGTCGGGCTTGGGATTGAACGAATCGATTAGAGCTGTGCTCGGAGGAAGGGACGGTACCGGCGGCGATTGGATGGTTGCCGGTATGCAGGAAAACTTCAAGGCGTTGCAAAACGGACGCTTGCCTGATTTGACGGGTGTATCTAGCTCTTGGACGTTCCAGGATAGGGACAACAGTGTGAGCGGCTCGGTGTATCGCGGATGGAATATTGCTGACCATAAATATGTGACGAATGATTATACTAGCAACGATAATTCGAAACATTCGGTGAATCCGCAGGATAATTGGTTGGATTTTTTTAAGGCCGATGTAGATACGAGTTTTTTTGATAGCGCGGATACGAATATTTCTTATGCGGATGTTTCGAAACGCTGGGCTCTTTTGGTGGCTGCTTCTTCGGGGTGGGCGAATTACCGCTTCCAGGCGGACATCTTTGCCTTTTATCAGAAACTCAAGAAGATGGGTTACGACGATGACCATATCATCGTGATTGCCGAAGACGATCTTGCGAACCATCAACGCAATTTGTATCCCGGAGAACTTTTTATTAGTTTGAATGGGGATAACGTCTATTCTTCCGACGTGGTTGATTACAAATTAAGTTACGTAACGGCGTCTGACCTAGGAAATATATTAAGGGGAAATTCAAGTGATAAGTTGTCAAAGGTCCTCCGTGCAAAGTCGACCGACAATGTTTTTGTCTTTTGGAGTGGTCACGGAATGCCGGGGTATTTGGAATATGGTAAAGACAAGGTTAGTTATGAGCAGATTGTTTCACTGATACAACAGATTCCGCACCGCAAGGTACTAGTTGCCGTGGAAGCCTGCTATAGTGGAGGCCTCGGCGAAACTGCGGAGCAAGCAAACCTCCCCGGTGTCATTTTTTTGACAGCATCATCACCTTATGAAACAAGCAAGGCCGATGAACGAAACGAAGAAATGGGTGTTTACTTGACAAACAGTTTTACTCGTGGCTTTACAGAGCTATTGAATGAAACTCCCGATGCCTCCTTAAGAGATATGTATATCGAAATTGCGAGTAAAATTTCCGGTTCGCACGTACAACTGTATAACGTAAAAAATTACGGAAACATCTATAAAGAAACGATAGGTGAGTTTTTTGTAACAAAATAAATTACTATAATTATTCCTAAATCACCCCTCCAAGGAACTTCGTATGAAAATAAAATTTCTTTTATTCATTGCTTTAATTGCTTCAGCAATTTCATTCAACGCTTGCGACAGCAGCTCATCTAGCGAGTCCGAAGATACATACGACAGCATACCTACATCCTTTGTAATTAACTGGAAAGAACAGCCTCAATCTTGCACCGCACTATTCGATAAAGATACTGTTTTCTTCGACCTAACATTAAAACACTGGTCTTGGAGCGAAGTCTTTGTTTTTAACGAAAATAGATATCGCAACACACAAACTTTCAAAGGGCTTGAAAAAACCGATTTAGATTTTATGTGCTACTATATGAAAACACTAGCCAAAGCAACAACGGACAGTTCAAAATACGTGAAACTAAACAATATAGATTGCATTGGAGAAAACATTATAGTCGATTACATCATGGATGCTACATACGCAGACTCTTTTACCCCCGCAATATCTGCAAGCAACATGTACAACTTATGTAAAATAATACAAGAAGAAGAAATGACTGTAGGAGATATTTTTTTCGGAACGACTCAAGAGAATTCCGCAACAAGATTAAAACAAAGTCCTTTCGCGATATTCTAAATTACGCTTTCAAATAATAATCCGGCCTAATTCCTAGCACCATTTCATCGGCTTCAAGTTCTTCGGCAGGCACATTTCTCCCGACCACCAGAGCAGAGTCAAAACCAGCAACCTTCGCCCCGAACACATCTGTTCCGAGTGTATCGCCAATCATTAGAACGTTCGCCCCAGCAGGGAGCGAGCGTTTTACTTTTTCCCAAATTGCAGGGAACGGTTTGCCTAAATAGAAAGTCGCACAGCCTTCTCCCCCATTTGCTTCGCAAGCGGAATCGCGGCGCAAATGTTCACTCAACGCACCCGAAACAGGTTCGCGCACGGTCACGCCGTTTTCATCCGGGATTTTCGGCGCCCACGCATCGGAATTGAGCACGAGCAAAATAGCACCCGGCTTCTGCAAAATCTTGACCGCTTGCGCATAAGTTTCTGGCGTATCTTTCGCAGACGAAATGGCAACAATCGGCTCGGCAGGTTCCGCATCCATAGCGACAGCCGTGATTCCGCAAGCTTCCAAAACATGCTTGCCCGTTTCGCGACCGATGTAATAGACCTCGTGCAGTTCAAGCGGCTTCGCGGCAGTTCTAGAAAGCGACGCAGTTCCATTTGCAATTCTAGAAAGCGCGGCGGTTCCCGAACGCAATTGCTCTACAAGGTCTCGCAACAAGCTCCCCGACGAAATCGTTTCTTCCGTTGTAAAATCAAAACCGCGCTTGTCCGCATCGCGAGCCAAGACTTCATCGACATCCGAAGCAGCGTTCGTCACCAAGCGGAGGAGTTTACCAGCTCGGCGGAGCATCTTGAACCATTCCATGGCACCGGGGTAAACAAAGCTACCGCGATTGTAAAGCGTGCCGTAGCCGTCAAAGCAAAAGGCATCGTAACGGTCGATGATTTCGGGCAAAGTTACGGAACGAGGTTGCGCATTTTCACTAGAGAATGGCGATGCCGGAACAAGTCCGGCATGACAATCATGCTCAATTATCCGCTTATAACGCAGGTAGATTTCTGTTTCAAATTGTTCCATTAAAAGATGTTTTAGATCCTCACCTTCGTGAGGATGACGAGTCTTAAGTTCTTGATTTTACGGGATCCTTTACTTCGGCAGGCTCAGCACAGGCTTACTACGTTCCTCAGGATGACACACCTAACCACTAGCCACTAATCACTGTTTACTTACTAAGCATCGCTGCGGAGGATTCCGTAATCGCGGCCTTCGACGGGAATCACGAGCTGCAATTTCGAGAGCGTATCAATATGCTTATCGAAAACGACCTTAAAATCTTCGCCGAGTTCTTCTTCATCGTCGTGTTCAAGATTGTAGGCAACATAACTTCCATCTGCAAAAATCGAAATGCAGCAATCCCAAGTAATGTCGCCCTCTTGCGGTTCTTCGTCGTCTTCGCGATCTTTGCTTTCGAGCATGAGAATCGGACGCGGCGCAGGAATCGGCTCGGCATGGCCGTTTTCAAAAATAAAGTAATTACGGCTCACAAGTTCATGTTCAAGAGCCATCGTGCTTGGTACGCGGGCAAACTCGCCACGCAAGCGACTGATGTTCCCGAGGTCATCTTCGTAAGGGTCTTGAAAATCTTCAGGCAACACAATTTGGTAGTAGTCGAATTCTTTTCCGCTAGCAGCGTAATTGTCCTGCCAAGACTGAGGCGGCTCCGGACGCATCGTCAAGAAATCCTCAAACGCATCAAGAATGTCATTCAAGCGAGAAGTCCAAGGCTCGTTTTTCAACTTCTGCACGAGTTCCATAAAATTGCCAAGGCTTTCTTCGCCCGTAATCATTTTCAATTCGTCTTCTTCTGCCATTGTGACCTCTATTTTTTCGCTATAAATGTAGAAAAGTATCTGTAATTAAGGATGTGTAAGGAGATCCCGGAACGAGGGCCGGGATGACATCAAAAGGGAATGTATCTCTATTTCACTAGATCCTTCGACTACGCCCTTACGGGCTTCGCTCAGGATGACAAGCGCCACGACTCTCGCCTCTCGTCACAGAATTTTCTTCCTACTTCCTACCGCCTACTTCCTACTACGCCGCTACCACTCTTCCACGGTTTTCACGGTCAAACTCATGGCGATGTCTTTCTCGTAGTACGCGGGTTCGTTGATTAAAATCGGATAAACAGAGCGTCCGTCAGGCTCGCCTTCGAACAAAACGTCCTTGCCGTCGAACGTGCGGAAAAGCTTGTCGCCTTTCTTCAGTTCGCGGTAATCGTGTCCGTCCAAATCCGGATGAATCATCGCCTGGATGGCTCCGCCGCCCTGCGGTTTCGGGTAGCCCAAATCCCGCAATTGCGTATAAACTTCAACCTGAATCGGTTCACGCTTTTGCAATTCGCCACGATTCCACTCATCCGCCAATTCCAAATAACGTTTCACCAATTTTTCGGAGCGTTCAAATATCGCGGCATTCAACGTTCCATGCTGTTGCGGCCCAATTTCAATGCAAACATCAGCCTTCGCGACCGTTCCAAAATACGGCGACGCACTGCGT
>JAEEGK010019818.1_pt1 | contig 14377 bp, 7 predicted proteins | sample 8958771 | NCBI WGS metagenome assembly JAEEGK01 (sample SAMN16246547, study PRJNA631951) | gut metagenome | biome: gut microbiome; feature: rumen; material: SC-attached | host: Bos | place: Iran: Karaj | collected 2018-10
TCATGCCTATGATGCCTTACATGCTGGCCTTTGCCGCAGGCGCCATGTTCTATGTGGTAGTAGAGGAGCTTATCCCCGAAGCCTCAAGCGGTCAGCACTCCAACCTCAGCACCATCGGTTTTGCCATCGGTTTTGTGCTGATGATGGTGCTGGATGTGGTGATGGGATAATCAGTTTTTACCGTTTGATTTCATGTATTCGGCAGGACGGATGCCGAATTGTTTTTGGAAGCATTTGGAGAAATATGAGGGATTTGTGAATCCTACCATATACCCCACTTCGCTAACCATGTGACCACCCTCGTGCAATAGCTGGGCGGCACGTTTCAGACGCACAATCTGTATCATCTCGTTGGGCGTTACATCGGCCAGGGTCCTAATCTTAGCAAACAATCCGCTACGACTGATATTAAGGCGCTCGGCCAGGAAATCAACATTTAGTTCGGAGTTGGAGAAGTTCTCCTCGATAATCTGATTCATCTTCTTAAGGAACTCGTTATCGGTGGAGTTCTGAGCAATCTCTGTTACAGGCTCAAGCGGCTGTGTAGAGAATTTCTCCATCAACTGGCGACGTATCTGAAGGATATTGCGGATACAGGCTTCGAGATACTGCACAGAGAAGGGTTTTTCGATGTAGGCGTCGGCACCAACATCCATACCCTTCACCTTCGAGTTGTCGTCGGTCTTGGCAGTAAGCATCACAAACGGGATATGACTAGTGAGCGGATTCTGACGCACACGACGGCAGAATTCGGCACCATCCATGCGTGGCATCATCCAGTCGCTGATGATAATGCTTACCTGGTGTTTCTGTAACAAGTGGAGCGCCTCGATACCGTCGCCAGCAGTAATAATATGGTACTTATCCTTGAAATTATTCTCGAGGAACTGGCGCATGTCTTCGGAATCGTCGACAATTAACATTGAAGATTGAACATTGACCATTGACCATTGAACATTCTCGGCTTGGACAGCAGGAGCGGTGTGATCGTCGATCGCCTTTGGCTCCGACGGATTTGCAGGCTCGATGGGCTCGGTAACGGTCTGGATTACGGGCAGAATGATGGTAAAGGTACTACCCTTGCCTATCTCTGAATCAACACTGATGGTGCCGTGGTGCTGGGTAACGATATTCTTAACGATATTCAGTCCGATACCTGTGCCGGGCTGGTTGCCCTCGGCCTGAAAGAAAGGCTGGAAGATGCGCTCCTGATCGACCTGCCGGATGCCCACACCATTATCGCTCACACTGATACGTAAGTGCTCGCCATCGGGGTCTTCGCTACATGATAGGCGTACCTGGTCCTTCGTATATTTGTTGGCATTAGTCAGCAGATTACTGATGGTCTTGATGATGGCCTCCTTATCAACAATAGCAGTGAAGTGCTCGCTGGGGTACTCCACGGTGAAGTGTTTACCATTCTGCTCGAAGGTGGGAGCAAAGCGCTCGCTCACCGACACCATCAACTGGTAGATATTATGTGTAGCAAAATGCATCACCAGACTTTGCTGTTCGACCTTACGGAAGTCGAGCAACTGGTTGACCAGCTCCAGCAGGCGATGGGCATTGCGGTCGATCACCTTCAAGTCGTCGGATGGTGTGCCGTGTTTCAGTATCTTCTCCAACGGTCCGATAATCAGCGAAACGGGCGTACGTATCTCGTGGGCTATCATCGTAAAAAAGTTCAGTCGGGCCTCGCGTACCTCTTTCTCTTTCTGTTCGTTCAGCAACTGCAGTTCGCGCTGGTGCTGTCGTTCGGCACGTTTCAATCGCAGCTGTACATAATAGTAAACCGCCATAACCATCAGCACCAGATATAGCAGTTTGGCATACCAACTCCACCAGAACGGAGGATGCACGATGATTTTAAGTTCGGCCTCGTTGTCGCTCCAGATGCCGTCATTGTTGGTGGCCTTTACACGGAAGGTGTAAGTGCCTGCGGGCAGGTTGGTATAGGTGGCGCGGTTCTGGTTGCCCACGTAGTTCCAGTCGTTATCAAAACCTTCGAGCCTATAGGCGTACTGGTTTTTACCGGGTGAGCAGTAGCTGAGTGCGGCAAACGACAGGGTAAACATGCGGGCGTCGCTGTAGTCGAGGGTTAGCTCGCTCATCTGCGACAGGTCGATGGGGAGGCCAGAGGCTGTTCGTTCCTCGTGGTTCATAATGCCGAGCGAAGTGATAAACACAGGAGGCATTACGTTGTTGGCCTTTATCTGGTAAGGATAAAAAGCGTTGAAGCCACTGGTGCTACCGAAATAGATGCGCCCGTCGCTGGATTTTAAACCAGAGTTTATCTGGAACTGTTCGCTTACCAGACCATCGTGCAGTGTAAATCGCTGCAGTTGCTTGGGATCGTACTTTACAATACCACGCTCTGTAGAGAGCCAAAGTGCACCATGGTCTTCAATAATGCTCATGACACTGCGGCTGGGCACATCAAGACTTATGCGCTTAAATCTGTTTCTTTCTTTATCATAAAGACACAGTCCGGCTGCAGTGCCAATCCATAATCGTCCACTCTCATCTACCAGTGTGCAGTTCACCTGATTGTCGGATATAGACATCGGGTCTTTTTCGTCATTTCGATAGGTGATAAATTTCTTGGTGCTTACCATATATTTCCACAGTCCGCTGCCTTGAGTAGATAGCCACAGGTTGCCTTCACTGTCTTCGTCGATGTCGATAATAAGGTCGTCAATCTGGCTAATACGCTCAAAATTGTTTTGTGCTCGGTTGTACCTGTTTAGTCCCACCATCGTTGCTACCCAGATATTTCCGCTGCGATCCTGATAGATTGCATAACTACTGGAATTGTCGAGTGAGAGCGGACTGGACGTCTCGGAATAATCTCTTAGGCTGCCGTTGTCGGTATTAAGCACCTTAACACCATCCGTATATGTGCCTATCCAGAGTTCGTTGCCGGCCATGCAGAGTGCATGTGCATTAAGACGGCTAAGAAGGGCTTGGTGGGGGTAATTAGAAAAACGTTGCTCTTTAGGCAGGTAACACATGAGGCCGCCATCATCACTGGCCACCCAGATTCGTCCGTGATTGTCTTCGCAGAAACGCGAAATGACATTGCCTGATAAACCATTCTCTACGGTAAATGCCTCGAAACGCTTGCCTACAGGCGAAATGTAGCTTACGCCACCATAAAAGGTTCCCATCCATAATCCACCTTCCTTGTCGCTGGTGATGGCGTAGACAAATCGGGCTTTCAGGCTTTGCTTTCCTAACAGGTGATGCCACTCACGGGTATGTGGATTGAAACATATTGCACCATCGTCGCAGCCGATACAGATGCAATCATCGGATAGCTCGTAAAGCGTGTGGATATGGGAGCCCGCCTTTGATAGGTCGGGCGATAGTACCTGTTCAAGTTGGCCGTTGCTATGGAGTAGCATAAGACCGTTCTCCCATGTGCCTAACCACATGCGGCCATCGCGTGTCTGGAGCATGCGGAGGGCATTGTAGTTGAGAGATGGGAGGAGGGGCGAAGAGAGGTTTACGGCCTCAAACTCGTTGTGCAGACGATTAAGACGCTGGATAACTGGTGCCCCCCAGTTGGTAACTGTCCATACCTGATTGTTATTGTCTACATAGACCTGGGCAACGGCTCCGCTTGTCTCCTTTATATCGTAGTGCTTCGTTTTTCCGGTATTGGGTATATACTGCCATACTCCCTGCCCGTAGGTGGATATCCACAGTCCGTCTTCTTTGTCGTGAGCTATGCTGGTAACAGTAGAACTGATGTTTATAGGCAGTCGTGTGATGGTCTAGTCTTTATACTTCAGCAGGAATACTCCTTGTGCTGTTCCGATGAAGAGCTGGCCATCGTCCACAAGCAGTGATGAAATGTACTGATTATATCCAAGCTCGTTGATACGATATGGTTGTACCTTCACGCCGTCGTAGCGGCACAGACCATTGTCGGTACCAAACCAGATGAAGCCTTGGTCGTCTTGTACGATATTACGGACAGCATTGGCAGAAAGGCCATCGTTCATGGTGATGTGACGATAGCGATAGTCATCCTTTGCCCAGAAAGGCAAAAGCATCATCAATGCTGTTAGTAATAATGTCATTCTCTTCATCAGGAGGCAAAGGTACAAAGAATTTTTATAATTCCTTATAACCTTGCCGTTTTTTTACTTATTTGTTGTGATTCTGAACTGATATGGAAACTCTTTGGACGCTGACTTTGGGCTGACAGGCGCTCCCATTACTATCAGATAGAGATGGGATAGTGGCTTGTCTTTTGGGGTTACAAATTTAGTTGCGCCTATGGGCGAGTATACACTCTCGCCGTCGGTGGTTATACCAACGAAACCATAACGTAGTTCGTCACCCCTTAGCTGAAGATGGATTGTCTGCGCCTTTAGATTCACAAGCGAATCGAGCAGAATGGCGTTGAAACCATATTCTTCAGGATAGTTCTTGGGGCGCAACCATTTTCCTGTTGCTTCTAATTCTGTACTGAATGTACAAGCATATCTACGGGTCGCCTTGCGGGCATGCTTAAAGTCGAAATTCACCAGATGCTGATAGCCTCGGAACATCTCGTCGCAGAAGTCTGATTGTGAAAGGCCGTACATTCGTTTATAGGTCATTGCAGGATTCTCGCCAATCTTTCCCTGGCGATATAGCTCGGCTATGGATTGGCGTCCATGAAGGTCGCTCCACCACTGGATAACGTAAGGTGAGTGGTAGATGTTGTCAAGATGTAGGAAAGCTTTGTGGGTTTGTCTCTTGAAGGCTTCGAAATGATAGTTCTCGTCCGTTATCCAATCGGGGTTCACCTGCCATAACATCCACTGCGAGGTCATCTCAAAGAATCCGCTGCCACCCCATGCGTCGCCTACTGAGTCGGCTGGTATTTGCAGTTGGAAAGAGTGCCCCAGTTCGTGAGCCATACAGTTCATCTTCTCATCCTGAATACGGTTGGGAGCCACCCAAAGTGCACCTATAAAGTTGTCGTAGGTGCCGCCATAGGCAGTGCCGTCGAGCGAGTAGTTGACCATTACCATCATCTTGTAATCGTCACATTTTGAACCTGGTTTCGAAAAGGCGAGTGTATCGCGGAAGAAGTGATAAAACGTCTGTACTCGGTTCTTCAAATTCTCGAGGTTAAACTTCATGGGTTTCCCATCAAGTGCTGGAGGGTTGCTGGTATCGCCACCAAATCCTCGCTCCCACATAATAATGAGGTCGTCGGTCTCTATGCTGCGCTTAAAACTCCACCGTGAAGTGTCTGCTTGCAGGTCCATGCCTCGCAGGTCTTCTGGTATATATATCCTTTTCTGTGCCTTTGACAATGTCAGGAAGGCAGTACATATTGCTAATAAGATAATTCTCTTCATTTTTAATTAAATATAACGGGGGAGCAGATGTTTTGCTGCTGTCTGTTCCCCCCATACAATTGTCTAACTAACAAACCAAAGTATCAGAAATTGTATTTCACAGTCATAACCGCCTTATACTCCTTGCCATCCTTGGTGTATACGAAGGTTGGCTTCATGGTATAAGACTTTCCTGCCTCAACAGTTCCTGGCTTGAAGCCTACAGGGAAGAGGTAGCTCGTACCGCTATACTCGTAGTAGAGCTGTCCTTCGCCCCATGAGGCGGCATATCCATCGGCATTGATCCATGATCCGATGGCATTGGTAGAGCAGGCGTAGCTGATAGTGCCGTCGGGCTGTGTCAGTCCTACAGCCACTTTTCCTTCGGCTGGTGTAACCACATCATCTACACGAGGAGCCATAGCCGCCAGTATCTCGGCAGGCTGAAGCTTGAAGGCCTTTGCTATTTTTTCCATGTATCCCTCTGCCAAGAGGTCAATATCGGCCACGGCATAGCCTTCGTATGAGGCATCAAGACCATTCAGATTGTGGGTAAACGCTGTGCTCTCAGGATCGCCGGCAGGAATCTCGATGAATCCTTTAACACCAGTGTTCTCGAACTTAACGTTGTAGGGCCATTGCTGGTCGTTAGTTTCATCATCGTCCCAAGCCTGACGCTCATACTCTGTAGGAGTTGCTACCACTACCAAGTAGAGTTTCTCGGTACCTACAGGCACTTTCATCTCAGCTACAGCATTCTTACCCTTAGCCATGGTGCCATAGGTAGCCTTGTCATTACCGATAGCTACGAAACCGATACGGTAGGCTGATGATGTGTTCGACTGCTGATTGTAGGTAGTAACATTGCCGATGCTTGCACCGTCGCCGTTAACGACCTTTCCTTGGTCACCGTTTACGAGTGCACTTCCTGGAGCCACGGCCTTCAAGTCGGCCTTAACGGTTGTACCTGCGGTGGGCACATTCAGTTCGATAGCATTGAAGCCTGTTGTACCAGGACAGTTATCGTAGGTAGGTTGGAAACCACCATCCTTTGGCAGCATGTTGGTAGTGTAGTTGGCTGCGGTAGGGTTAAGTGAGAGATACTTGTGTACAGCGTCGAAATCGTAGTTCACACAACGAGCTGCATAATCGTAATACTCGTCGTAGAACTTCTCCATATCATTACTGCAGTACAGACGAGCATAGGTCTGCAGAGGATCCTCTGGGAATGTTGACTTCTGCCAGATTTTACCGTATGCCTCGATACCATGCTTCTGAGTAAGGTAGTAAGGCATCCAGTAGGAAGCATAGCGCATAAACTCGTGGTTGAAGTGGCGATGATGTGAGCGTAGCCATACTGTAGGATGTGCCTCCTGTGTGAAACACTCCTCAGGATAATCCTGGAACGACTGCCACTGAGCGCACTGCTCCCAGTAGGCGCAACCACCAGCACCATTCTCTCCAAAGCCATAACGGAAACCGCCATTCATACCATATGCAGTCTCTTCTGCCTCGCCATTGAGCAACTTGTCGCAACCTGCCTGATATTGGAATGAGTGACCAATCTCATGGGCGATGGTAGAGCCAACAGGCTTACAGGTAGAAGGATTAACCCATAGGGCACCAATGGTATTGTCGTAACCAGAACCTGTAGCCAACCAGTCTTCCTGATAGAGCAGATAAATCTGCATCTTATACTTATCGAGCTGCGACTTTCCCTGACCAACAGTCACCATCTTCAGCTTCTCTACGTTAGTGGTATAGAACTGTTCTGCCTTTTGCAGCAGGTCGTCAATATCCACGCGTAGCGCTGATGGAACTTCACTGCTATTGGGATCATAACCGAAACCAGGTTCCCAGAACACGAAGAAGTGCTCACTCTGTTTCATGCGCCAGAACGACCACTTGGCATCGTCTCTCAGCATGTGGTTAACGCCCTTCTCGAAGCCCTCGTTCCAGGTGCCTGGGCAGATGTACTTGTCGAAGTTCTCTACCTGCGACTTGTCCATGGTATGAACAGCATCGGGATTCTGGTTCTGGTGAACATTGATAACTGAAGTCTTATCGCCGCAGTGGATGCTAATCTGTGCATCGCGATAGAACTCAGAGTCGTTCTTTGTTAGGCAGAATGGCATCTTAACCTCACCTGCTTGTCCGGCGTTCACTGTCAGGGTCAGCCAGTCAATCTTGGTGTTAAGGGCACGGGTAGTGACATCGCTCACACTGGCTGTCCACTTATCGTTAGCGGTAAAGGTGATAGAGCTCTCCACCTCGTCCCACTCTACGGTCTTGTTCAGTTCGGTCTCGGCGATGGTAATGTTACCAATTATCACCTCGTCGTCGCTGGTGCAACTCATGAGACCGAGAGCGAAGAGCGCAACGACGGCGCTCTTGCTCATAAGTCTATTTAAACACATCATATTACAATTATTCTAACGTGGTGTTAATTACAAACTCGATATACTTACTGCTGTCGGTCTTGCTGGCATAAACGAAGTGCAGCTTACCCTCGGTGCCAGAAGCAAGTCCAGGTGCACGGCCGATACCTACACTGCCATCGTGCGTTTCAACATAGTAACTATATCCATCAGTTCCCCAAGTAGTAACCTTACCTGTAGCATCGCACCAGTAGCCAATACCATTGGCGGTATAGTTTGAAGAGGTGTCCCAGTTACCTGCCTCATCAACCATATACATGGCGATGTCACCGCCTGCATCCTGAACAGCAGCATTGAAGTCGCTAACACTCATACCGAAGCAAGCGTTGATAGCATTTTCCATGCCTGCGAACTGTACCTCATAGGCAGCATAGTCGCCTGCAGGGATAGTGATATTTAGGATTACTGTACCAGGGTCGGTAACAGCAAAGCTGACATTGAAGCGGATATAGTCATCATAATCTTTACCATTATCGATAGCAAATCCTACATTTGCAGTAACAGAGACACCTGCAGCCGACTCCTCTGGGACATTGAGGATAAGCGCCTTGGCTGCCTTGTCGAGTTCGATGCTTGCAATACCAGAGGCTGCATCTGCAACACCACCAGCGGTGTTATACCACCAACCATTGCTGCCCTTAGTTGCAGCTGCTTTATTCCAGCAGCCACGGGCTGTGTTGATATTATAGAAAACCACCTTTCCTGTCTCTATGCCAGCCAGCATATCGTCGACTGTCATCTTCATCTTTGTCTGAATCTGCTCGGCATAGTCTTTCAGATAGATGGTCTTTGGCGAAACATGTCCTTTACGGAACTCGGCATTAACGGCTATTGTCGCATTGGCATCGGCACGCAGATAAGGTGCCTCATCAGGGCCATATACATGCTTGCTGACTGCATCTTCGGGATCTGTGCTACAAGAGCTGATACCCAAAGCGAGGCAAGCCATTGCTATATATAATATGTTCTTTTTCATAATTGTTAATTCTTTAATTGTGAACTGTGAATTAGTTGGCTGCTGTATAGCCAGGATTCTGCTTCAGCTTGGGGTTTCCATCGAGAGCAGTCTGTGGGATTGGGAAGATGTCGGTGTGACGATCTACCTCTGGGTCCTTACAGAACCAGCCCTTACCGCAATATACGTTCATGTTGGTTCCCTTAATCATGAAGCGGATAATATCGTCGCGGCGGTGAGCCTCGCAAACAAACTCACGAGCCAGCTCGTCGAGCAGTCCACCGAGTTCGATGTCGTCGCCGCCCTGATAGTTTTCTACCCACTTGTCTTCGCCGCCAAGTTCGCCCTGATTCTCACGGTGTCCATATTTGTACTTACTGCCACCCTTAAGCTGAGCTGCTGTTACCTTTGCCTTTGAAGGATCAGCCTTAAAGTTACGTGCACGAACCTGAGTAACCAGTGCTGCTGCATCGTCTTCTGTCTCGCCATTGTAGCCACCCAGACGGAGCAGGCATTCAGCCTTCATCAGCAGTACATCAGCGTAACGATAGTAAGGAACATCGTCGTAGCTGGTACCGAAGTCACCGCTCTTGATTTCGTATTTAATCAGACGATAGCTCTCCATAGGATAGCATCCTGGATTGTCGATACTGTGCAACTCGCGGGTATAGTCGAGAGGTTCACCATCGAGCAGGATAGGGCTACCGTCCATTGCGTACTGAGGTCCACCTGTCCAGGTGTTCTCCAAACGGGTGTCGCCATCCTCGTAGATGTCAAGGAACTGTGGGAACACGATACCACCGCCTGTAGCCCAACCTGAGAAGTTCCAGCGGGCACGGCCTGCATTGTGGATCCAGAGGTTAGCCATGAAGTTACCACCGGCATACTTATTCTCGAACACGATACCGAAGATGATCTCAGGCGAAGCCGAGATATCCTCCAGGAAGTTATCGCTGTAGTTGGTGGCCAGAGAGAACTTGCCAGAGTTGATAATGATGTTAAGAGCGTCAATACACTTCTGATAGTAGCTATTATCCTTATTGTTTGGGAACCAAGCATCGTGGTTAAGATAGAGCTTAGCTAACTGCATATAAGCGGTGTACTTACTGAGCTTACCAAGCGATACGTCTTCGCCACATTGTTCGGCTATCTCCTTCAACTCACTCTCAATCCAATTGTATGTAACCTGTGGATCTGCCTGTTCTGGGGTCCATCCTGTGGGATGTACGAAAGTTGTGTCGAGAGGAATATTGCGGAACAGATCGAGCAGATTGTAATAGTACATAGCGCGGTAAGCGCGTACCTGAGCCTTGATAAGATCGTTGCTGGCTACCTGCTCGTTTGCAAGAATCTTATTGCAGGCGTTAACACCCGAATAGTTGTTGTTCCAGTTTACCTCGAAGTGGCCGATACCAGCATTGAACTCATGTTTGTGCATAGAGATATAGAGGTCGCCCCAGCCAATACCAATACGGTTAGGGATGCCCCAAACATCGGAACTTTCGTCCATAATGTCGGCCATACCGAACCATCCCCAATATACATCGCGCATGCTGCTGTAAACAGGAGCGATAGTGGCATCGAGGTCGGCATTAGTGAATTCGTAGGTCTCAGAAGCCAACTGAGAATATAGTTTTTCGTCAAGATCTGTACATCCGCCAATGGTGAGTCCTGTGGCACCAACCATAGCAGAAACGATGACTTTGTTATATATTGCTTTCATTGTAGTATCTTTTTTTAGAATGTTACATTAAGACCAAGTGTGTAGGTGCGGATAGATGGGTACTTGTCGCGGCTGTCGATACCAGAGTAACGTGGGTCGCTGTTGGTAAGTTCTGGATCCAGACCGTTGTAGCTTGTGATTGTAAACACATTGTCGGCAGAGAGGTAGGCGCGTATGCCCTTTACAAACTTGTACTCCTTTAGAGGAACGTTGTAGCCTAATGTGATGTTAGAAAGCTTCAGGAAGTTTCCATTGCTCAGATAATAGCTTACGAAGGTCTGCTTCTGTACGGGCTTCAGCACGTTACCATCACCATAAGGCGCTTTAGCTGCATCTTTCATGCGGTTGTAGGTCACGGCATTGTTCTGATAGTAGGCACGAGCCTCGTTCAGAATCTTGAAGCCGAACTGGCCTGTGAACTGCATATTCAGGTCGAAGTCCTTATACTTGAATGTGTTGCTCCAACCTGCATAGAACTTAGGAATAGCATTGCCCAGATTCTGATACCAGGTTTCCTTATCGGTCAGCATGTTATCGTTAAACTCAACGGCTTCGCCTGTTGTTGGGTTCTCAATCATCCAAAGACCATTCTCGCTTACGCCAACTGACTTCAATCCGTACCACTGGCCGAGAGGCTTACCAACTTCCATAATCTGTGTTGAGAGTGAGATAGGCTCACCAAGATATGCCTCATAGTGGCGGTTGGCTGTCTCATAGAGATCGTTGCTCAGGCTAACAAGCTTTGTGGCATTATGAGAGAAGGTAACGGTGGTCTTCCACTCAAAGTCCTTTGTACGTACAGGAATAGCATTGATTGCCACCTCGATACCTTGGTTACGCATCTCGCCAACATTAGCCATTGTCTGAGGATAGAGGTTTGGTGGAACAGGAACATCATACATGAATAGCATGTCAACAGTGTTCTTACGATATACGTCGAGGTTACCCCAGATACGACCTCCGAGTACTGACCAGTCGAGACCGATATTATATTCAGTAGATTTCTCCCACTTCAGGTCTGGGTTTGGATTCTGGTTTACACTCAGACCCTGCTTCCAGGTTCCGTTGTCATAATAATAAGGTGAACCAAGTTCCCATGTGGTCAGAGAGAGATAGCGGCTGCCAGGAATTACACCAGTAACACCAACGCCTGCTCGCAATTTCAGGTTGTCGAGCCAAGAGCGTGTGCTCTCCATGAACTTCTCGTTAGAGATGGTCCAGCCGAGTGATGCTGATGGGAACGAACCCCACTTGTGGTTGGCTCCGAACTTAGAAGAACCCTCGCGACGGATAGAAAGCAGTACGTTGTACTTATCGCTGAAGCCGTAGCTTACACGTCCGAAGAAACCTACGAGCTTATCATCGCTCTTGTAGCTGCCCATACCAGCCTTTCCATCCTTCAGGTACTGACCTACACCGAGGTTGTTGTACTCGAAGAAGTCGTTCAGGAAGTTGGTGTTGTTAGCATTGAAGCCCTCGTCCATAGAATACTGATAGCTGTAACCTACAAGTGCCTCAAAGCGGTGGTCGCCCCACTGGTGCTTATAGGTAGAGGTAATCTCCAGGTTATCAGTCTTGCTATAGCTGTAGCTGTGTGTAGCATAACCAGTGGTGTAAGAGTTCTTCTGGCCATAGTGCTTAGAAGTATAGTATCCTGCATCGTGACCGTTATAGCGCTCGGTAGAGAGCATCAGGTTTGTCTGCCATCCGCGGATAGGTTCAATGGTTACGTTGCCTGTAAGACGTGTGCTTTCAGTCTTCCATTCACCTTTCTTCTCTTTCAGAATACCGATGGGGTTATAGTAGTAATTAATACCAAAGTTCTCGTAATAGTCGCCGTCCTCGCCATAGATTGGTTCGGTCGGGTTACGCATCAGAGCCTGACGGTATACCATCTGGCCTGCTGCATCTACAGGGCCGTTCTCGTGCCAGTGTTTCAGGATGTTGAACTGCACCTTGAGCATGTCGTTGAACATCCAGTGGCTGACGCCACCATTGAAGCGCATATCCTTACCATAGGTGTTAATGAACACACCCTGCTGATCGCGATAGGTAAAGTCTGCATTATAAGAAGTACTCTTGTTGCCACCATTGATGCTGACATTATGATTGTGAGTAAGAGCTGTGCGTGAAACGGCATCGAGCCAGTCGGTATCATAACCACGGTCGGTATAGTTGGTCAATCCTGCACGGATATCACTGCCGTCCATCATATCTAACTTCTTGCCGAAAGTCGAAAGTGATACATAGCCGTTGTAGCTGGCGGTAGTGCGGCTCTCGCGGCGGCCTGCCTTTGTGGTAATGATGATGACACCTGCGGCACCACGTGTACCATAGATAGCTGCAGCTGAGGCGTCCTTCAGTACGTCGATACTCTCAATGTTCTCTGGCGAAACGGTGCTCAGGCTTCCTTCCAGTCCGTCAACCAGTACCAGCGGAGAGTTTCCACCCTGAAGTGAGATGACACCACGCAGGCGGATACTTGATGATGCGTTAGGATCACCTGAACCGTTGGCAATATTAAGACCTGCAACCTTACCTTTAATCAGGTCACCGGCATCACGGATGTTTCCTTGGGCAAAGTCTTCTGCCTTAACGCTTGTGATGGCTGAGGTCAGGTCGCCCTTGCGCTGGGTGCCATATCCGATAACGACAACCTCATTCAATTGGGCATTGTCTTCCAGAAGTGTTACATCGCTACCAGCCTTCACTTCCTGATTGATGTAGCCGATGTAGCTGATGACGAGCACTGCATTGTGGTTAGTTACTTTAAGAGAGTAGTTGCCGTCGAAGTCGGTAACAGTAGCATTCCTGGTGCCCTTCTCGGTAACAGTGGCGCCAATAATTGGCTCACCCTTTGCGTCCTTGACGACACCTCTTACAGTGATTCCTTGCTGAGTTAATTCAGCAACGGCTGGCAATGTGCTTTCTGCTGCCAGTGCAGTCATGCCGCCTGATGCAAGCAAAAGCAAACATAGAAAATGTCTCTTCATACCAATTTGTTTTTAGGTTTAAAATTTTTAATTATTATTGATTTAGTTGTTTACTTTCCATTCGAGGACACCGCCCGACACACCCTTACGGAGCTTGGCAAGAATTTTTAAGCCAGTGGTCTTTATCTTGCGGAAGTCTACGCTGTTGTAACGGTCCTTGTCTACGGTGTAGGCGCTATGGTTTTCTACCTCAAGCCAGTTGCCTGCAGCATCTTTGTAATACAGGTTCCATGACTCTGGGGTGCGGAAGTTTCCGTCATAGTGGTCGAAATCGAGCCAGTAGACCTGTACGTTCGAAATTTCGTACTCCTTATCAAACTGATAGGTGATAGCTTCGGTGGTTCCCTGCTTCAGCCACCAGTAGTGGTAGGGCTTCGAGGTATCGGAACTGCGCTTAGGCTCCCACTGGTCGTTAGTGCCGCCAGCCCAAGAGTCAACAGGAGCTGTCTCGGGGGCATCGTTCTGTATCGGACCGCGATTGCAGAATGTCACAGCCTTGCTGGCGATGGTTTCTGCTGGTGTGGCAACAGCCTTGGTTGGGGTATTAGCCACCCAGATTTCCATCTGCTGCGGGCCACGGTTGTTCCAGGTAGAATAAGGGATGGCACGGAACGTTACATCCTTGATGGTGCCATCGGGTTGCAACTGCTTAGCATCGCCACTAAGTGTAACAACACCATTCAGAAGGTCAGCATCATACCGAGCTGTAATGGCAGCCGAATTCAGGATATACTTATTAAACACCTGACCATCAAGCTGGTCGGAACCCTCCAGACAGTAAACGATAGGTCCACGCTCCAGCGCCACTTTGCCGCGATCGTCCTCAGCATTATCGTTAGCCACGATACGGCGCACACTCATAGGGAAGTCGATATCAATCACATCACCCTTTTTCCAGTTGCGGTTGATGGTGGCGTAATCGGTGTTTT
>JAEEGK010019819.1_pt1 | contig 14377 bp, 11 predicted proteins | sample 8958771 | NCBI WGS metagenome assembly JAEEGK01 (sample SAMN16246547, study PRJNA631951) | gut metagenome | biome: gut microbiome; feature: rumen; material: SC-attached | host: Bos | place: Iran: Karaj | collected 2018-10
GGCTCTCTTTACAGCAGGGCGTTCTTGAGAGCTGCGCCTTATCTCATATCCGACGGAATAAACGAGGCCGGCCTTGGCGTCTCAATGCTGAGCCTCGGTTACGACGACATGAGCCAAAACACAGGAAGAACAGGCATCTATCTGACCGTCGCCCAGAGAGCGATCCTCGATAAATGCACGACGGTTGATGAAGCGGTTGCTCTCCTCAAGTCTTACGACATGAAGACCATGGTCGGCAGATCTTTTCACATCTTCATCACCGATAAAACCGGCAGATCCGTCGTCGCCGAATGGGTCGACGGCAAGCTCGTTATTGTTGAATCCAAACAGGTCACGAATTTCTGGCTGTCCTCCGAAAAACACAGTCAATGCAGCCGTTACGACACGATCGTTAAACGCTTAAGCGACAAGAAAGGCGTGCTCAATTCAAGCGAAGCAATGACCCTCCTCATGGATGCGAGCCAGGATTACGACGACATCAAGACAGAGTGGTCCTGCGTCTACGATCTCGACAACTTCAAGCTCTACTTCGTCTCCGACAGAGACACTTCGAAAGTGGTTGAGGTGACGAGGGAGACGTTTAAGTAAGGAGCGATATTTCCGCGTTTTCCGGACATCGAAAAAAGGAGCTGCCTCGTGATGAAGCAGCTCCTTAAAGCACTTACTGCTCTGCAGGTGCCTGGTCCTGGGTCGTTTGATCCGGTGTTTTTTCTGCAGTTTTACGGGTCTGATTATTGCCGCCGGAACCGTTGCTGCGGGAAGATCCTGAAGGCCTGTTACTGCGCGAGGATCCTGAAGGCTTGTTGCTGCGTGTCCCGCCGGAAGGCATATTCGTCCTGCCTTCCGAACGGCCCGAAAATCTTTTATCCGGAGTTCCTCTGTCTTCAATGACCTTAAGCTTGTCCTGATCAGAAGTTCCGGCCGGCTGAGCCTGTGCGGCATCATTCCCGATATCGGGTGCAGGCATTTTCGGACCTGCTTCCTGTGTATTTACTATCTGCATGTTCCGACCGATAAGAAAGCGGTCAACGGCGATCACACCGCCTGCGCCTGCCGCACTTCCGACAAGAGAGCAGCAAAGCGCCAGAACTACGATCTTTGCTGCTGTGCCTCTTGTCTTCTTTTGGGGGAGCATCTGTTGAGAAATGTCTGAATCTGTTAACTGAGGTCCTGCAACGGCCACCTTAACGGCTGCCTCCTTGCTGCTATCTGCCGCAGCATTAACGGCTGCTGCCTCTTCTGCGATGTCTGCATTCTTGTTCAAATCTTTTTCCATATGCATCTTTCCTTTCTTCCGTTTGGATTTGAGTTCATTATCCGGGCCCAACCTGAAACGGACTTGAAAATACTTGAGGCAATTTTTGGGACAATTTCGCAGAGGGCGATGAATGCGCTCTCCTGATTGCCACGATGAACGGCTTCGGCGATCTTAGCGCTTATGTGAAGACCCTGACCGATAAGCCTGTGAAGGTCGTTAATACGCATGGGCACTGGGATCACGTTGGTGGGAATTTCCATTTCGATTCGTGCTACATTCCGGTGAGGTTTATTGAAGATGCTATGAGCATTTAGAAAATAGTTGTTCTCTTAACTCCCCTTATATATCTTGAATATCACTACTTCATAAGTGGTTGATAGTTTTATAACTTGAGACCAGTCTCAATTTTTGCCAAAAAGTCTCATTTTCAGGCCATAAAATTCAATTTGAGTAAATTCATCCCCACAAAGTATTTGCTGCGGTATAGACTGCGGTTACAGCGGTCAGCCGCGACATTGTACTTTGCTATTGGAGGTGTTACTATATGTATGACATTTGTATTACATCAACAGGAGGTAGTAATATGAGCGCCATTATCAGTGTCAGGGTAAGCGATGCGGAACAGGAGCTGCTTAATAAGGCGGCTTCCATATATGGCTGTGGTGTATCTTCTTTGATGAAGAGACTTGTTTTTGAGAAGCTCGAGGATGAATACGATCTGCACATGATCGAAGACTACGAGAGCAGGAAAAAAGCCGGTACTCTTAAGACCAGACCTGCTGGTGAATTATGGGCGGAGCTTGACCTGTGAAATACAAATTGGTATTAACGGAAAACTTCGAGAAACAGTTCAAAAAGCTTGACCGCTCCATTCAGGTGATCCTGGTCAAGTGGATCAGAAAGCATCTCGAAAACTGCGACGATCCTAGAGCCTCAGGCAAAGCCCTTTCGGCAAACCTGAAAGGCTACTGGCGCTACCGCATCGGTGACTACCGTTTGCTCGTGGAGATCAAGGATAAAGAACTTGTTATAGTTGCAATCTCAATCGCACATCGGAGCGATGTGTATGGGCAGGAATAGAAGAACTATTCTTTATTCATCACTCATCTGCAGGTTTGTAAATAAACTGGTAAACAATATGGGCTTTGTTGCCTTTATAACGGCCTCGATTTTCCTTAACATAAACATCTACTTTTACAGTAAACCCGTTTATTAGGTCCTTTTCCGTAACAGTATGGTTTACTGTTTTGCTGCCCTTGTCAGGTATACTATCATCCTCTTCAGATGCACAATAATACTTCAGCTTGTCTCCAACTTTAAGAGTAACTTCCTCGTCTTTGCTCTCACCATAATATTCACCGTTTACCGTCGCAGAGTGATACCATTCATTTCCTACATGATTATTAGACTCTATGTACGAGTCATAATACAGATTCATTTTTCTTTCTTTTATAGAAACAGTTACATTACAACTAGCACTGATACCATTCGATGAAGTCGCAGTTATCTTAGCTTTTCCGTATCCCACAGCCTCAATCACGCCTAATTTGGTTACGGTAACAACAGACTCATCACTGGAAGTCCAAGTCAATGTATTGTTGCGAGGCTTCTTAGGTGTAAGCTCAGGTTCCAAATACAGACTCTCACCACGTTCCAACGTGACACTCTTTTGTATTTTTATAGCTTCAACTTCGTTCTTTTTTACAACAACTTTTATGTGTTCAGAACAAATCGAGCCATCCTCTGTTTGAGCATAGATTTGCGTTTCTCCACCTGATAATGGGGTTAACTTGTAATACAAATCTTCAAATCCCATGCTGTAGTTAAAATCTATTTTTGCAACTTTGGGATCTTCGCTCAGAAAAGATATGCCTGATAGGTCAAAACTGTCCACATCAGTTATGTCAACTTTTATGTGTCCAATAATAGCTTTGTCATCTTCGCGAGTATTTATAGTATCTTTTTTCTCAAATGAAATCTTTGTTACTACCGGTTCAGATTCGAACAGATAATCAAATTCCTTGGGATCCTGAGGTAAAGTATCATCCTCGTTTCCGTCGGTTGAACTTTCATCAGAATCTGCATTTTCGGCGTCTGCAGCTTCAGTAAATGTTTCAGTTGGGTTTTCCTCATCGGAAGTTCTGGATATGGTTATTACGCAATCAGAAGCAAACCTTTCAATTTCACCAGTTTCTGAAGAATCGATATTTGTATCTTCTTTCACATTATTAACGTCACTGGGAAAACAAAATGCTGAAATAGCCATGCTGATCACAACGCATAATGATGCGAATTCAGTGGTAACGTTGCGCTTATGATTTGTATTGAGCAAAAACATGATTCCTCCCAGTCGCGAATTATACCAGAGAAAGAATGCTAAACATCAATTTCTTAACACAAACTAAACACCCTTGATAACTATTATATTAATTGCTTTCAATTTCTATTGTGTTTTCATAGTGTGAATATTTAGAAAAGAGTATTTATATAAGATCTTTTTAGTCTGTTATAATTACCCTATCAAATCTATTTGTTTATTTGATTACGTAGTCCTTTAAGGGGTGTACAGCATGCCAGAGACTGATCTTACCAAAGCATTAAAGGAATGCTATGAAGCGGCGAAAAGCGGCTATGAACTCGCGGCTGATGAGGCGTCTGCGCTCGACAAGATCCTGGTAGAGGCTGAAGATACGATCCGTGAGACTGCTATCGAATATAAGGCGTCGCCTTGCGAGGTTATCGGTTTGGGCGAGGAGCTCGAGGGGCAGCTCACAGATATTCAGGAGTCCGTGGATTCCTTAAGAATTTCCTTTACAGAAGATTTAAATGCGCTGAAAGATGACCTGGAGAAGTTCTCGGTCACGCTTTTCGGGCGCACCATGGCGGGAAAATCGACGCTGATGGAGGTGCTGACTGAGGGCGACGGTTCCGCGATCGGAATGGGCGCGCAGCGCACGACCAGAGACATCAGACGGTATGAGTGGAACGGGCTCGCGGTGACGGATGTGCCCGGTATTGGCGCGTTTGAGGGCGAGGAAGATACACGTCTGGCCTTCGATGCCGCGAAGACGGCGGACCTCATTGTGTTCCTGCTGACGGACGATGCGCCGCAGGCGGTGGAAGCCGACTGTTTCAGGCAGGTCAAGGACCTGGGCAAGCCGGTCATCATAATCATGAACGTGAAGGTTTCCATAGATGGCAGCAAGAGCATGAAGCTCATCGAGCGCGACATGAACCGCGCGTTTGACGATGAGCGCATAGAGGAGATCAGGAAGCAGTTCTGCAGGTTTGCTGAGCCTTTCGGACAGGATTGGAACAATGTTCCATTCGTTGCTACGCACCTGAAAGCAGCCTACGAAGCCGTGAAGTGCGCCAAAGCCGGCGACACGGAACAACAAGATCTCTGGACCAGGATCAGCCGCATCGACGACCTCAAATCCCTGATCTGCGAAGAGGTCCAGGTCAGAGGCAAGTACATAAGGGTCAAGACTTTTGCCGACATCATCGCAAATCCCATGATCGAATCCCTCGCCGAGCTCGATCTCCAGAGCCGCATCAACGAATCGCAGGGCAGGATCGTGTCGGACAAGAAGCGCTCACTTGAGAAGCGCAAGGATATATTCGTAAAAGACGGCAGGAAGCGCATCGAGTCCTTCATGATGCGCCTTAAGACTGAGCTCCGCACGGAGATCGCGATCTTTGCCGAAGACCACTATAACGACAAGATGGCGGACATAGCCTGGGGCGATGTCATCGCGAGTAAGAATATCGAGGAGCGCTGCAAGGATCTCCTGGACGAGATGGAAGCTGAGGTCGACGGCATAATCGCCGAGACGATCCGCGAGATGGAGAGCGAGCTCCGCTATGTCTCCATAGATTCCGTGCAGAGGACGTTCCTCACCCCTGCCCTGATCGACGCCAAAAGGATCGTCGGCTGGACGAGCCTTCTTCTGGGCGGCGGCGGAACCGTGGCGGCAGCTATTCTCTCGCTTACAGGCGTTGAGCTCGCGGCAGGCCCCGTCGGCTGGGTCGCAGCAGGAATAGGCCTTGCAGGCGGTATCGGCCTTCTGTTCCTGGAGTCCAGAGGTGACAAGCTCGCCAAAGCGCGTGCGCGCCTTGAGAAGGAACTTACAGAGTCCGTAAATGCCACATGCGACAGCATCTGGACGCAGCTCGAGAAGAACTTGGACAGACTCATCAAGGGCAAGATCGACCTGGTTTTGGATGAGCTCGCGAAGATCGAAGATGTCATCGAATCGCTCGCCACGACGCAGAACGACCTGGCCGATTCACTCAGAACAGAACTCCGCCAGCTTAACATGACATTCACCACGAAGATCGCCACTGCAGTCTTCGGCGAAGAGAAGGCCGCAGAATATATGGACAACATCACCACCGCGGCAAGGATCCCCGGTGTGTGCACGCTGCTGTCTGAAAACGCCGCAAACGCAACACCCGCAGACTTCCGGACCAAACTCTCAGACTTCATCGCTGAAGACATTATCAGCGTGACCACGACTGATGACACGCCGAAGTATGTATCAGACATCCTGGGCGGTATCGTCGCAGAAGAGGACGTCGTATGCGGCGAAGGCGGAGAAGCCGAAGAAGGCGGAGAAGACAGAGCCGTCACCCTTAAGACCAATAAAGAAGACATCAGATTACTTAACAGGCTGAGGCTCTTGGAGCAGTTCATGCCTTACAGAATAGGAGGATAGTTATGTTCCAGATAGCTGAGTTATCCCGCGCCAAGGAAGCACTGCAGGAGAAGGCCCTAAGAGCACTCTCGGATGCAGGCAATAATGACGTGCTGAGCACCGCGAAGTCGGACAAGGTGAAGATCGTTTTCGCCGGTCAGTATTCTGCAGGAAAGTCTTCCATTATCAAGATGCTCACGGGCGACGATACGATCGCCACGGGCGCGAAAATCACGACCCAGGAGACCCACACCTATGAGTGGAACGGCCTTGAGATCGTTGACACTCCAGGCGTTCACACATCCCTCCGCCCTGACCATGACGAGATATCCTATAAGGCTATCGCGGCTGCGGATATACTTGTTTTCGTGATCACGAATGAACTGTTCGATTCATATATGGCTGACCATTTCAGGCGCCTTGCGATCGATAAGGACAAGGCCGGCGAGATGATCCTCGTTGTAAACAAGATGGAGCGCGCGGCCAAGGGCAACACCAAAGAGCAGCAGGACATAATAAGAGAAGATCTCCGCGCAGTACTTGCCCCCTACAGCCCCGAGGAGCTCCACCTCTCCTTCCTTGATGCCCAGTCCTATCTGGATAGTGTCGAAGAGCGTGAGAGCGATCCTGAGCTCGCTGACGAGCTCCTGGCGCGTTCCGGCTACACGGAATTCATCGACACGCTCAATACTTACGTCGCAGAGAAGACTCTTACGGCCAAGCTCACGACTGACCTTTATGTGCTCGACAACGAGCTCGACAAGACGATCTCCGCCCTCACTCCGGGCTCTGAAGATGCCGACATCGACGCTCTCGAAGAGAACTTAAAGCAGCAGCGCCACATGCTTATCGACGCGCGCACAAGAATGCAAAGAGACGTCTCTGACATCTTCGCAGATTCCGCTGCAAAGATAAGAGAATACGGCCTTGATGCAGCAGCACTCGTTGATTCGGGCCTTGCCAAAGACGAGCTCGAAGAGAAGATCGCACAGTACGGCAAGAACGCTGAAGACCTTATTGAAAAGACCAGAGTCACGGCTGACGACCACGTTCATTCATGTTTCCTTGAGCTCGGTCAGAGCTTCACCGATATGGAATCCACCGAGTTCACGCAGAACCTTAAGATCAGGCTCGTCGACAAGTACGACAACCTCCCTGACGCAGTAAAGAAAGTCTTCGTCACCGCAACAGACCTTGAGAAGAAAGGCGACATACTTGTCGGCACTCTCGTTAAGTCCGGCATCCCCGAGATGCTCTCTCTTGCTGATTCTTCCTACAAGGCGATAAGGCTCACGGACAACACGCAGAACTTCTTAAGAACGTCCCTTCACTCCATGAACACCGGCACCAAATTGATCGGCAAAGCCGGAAAAGCAGGACAGGTCGCATCCAAAGTCGCAAACAGATCCTCTTCGATCTTCGGCATGGTCGGCGTCGGATTGGAATTGGTCCTCCAGTTCAAGGAAGACTACGACGAGCAGTTAAAGCTCGAAGCCATGAAGAACAACCGCCAAAACATTAGATCTGAGTTCAACGCAGCTGCCACGGGCCTTGAAGACTACGCCGCAGACTACGTAAAACAGGCTATCGCAGCCCCCATGGAGCAGTCCATTAAGTCCGTCGAAGACAATATCTCAGAGCTTCGAACAACTAGAGCCGACCGCTCCGAGCAGTGCCAGAAACTCGAGAAGATCCAGAGGGAAGTTCAGGCATTGATCGCGAAGATACATGATGTGGCGTGAGGCGTCTCTGCAAGTTCCCCGCGCCCGCTCTGATTGATCCACCCGCCCGAAAAGGAGTACTCATATGTCAGACACAAAACTGATCCTTGTATGCAAAGACAAACCGATTTTAGATGAAGTAGTTAAGATCCTGGTAGCTTCCGGCAACATCGCCGAAAACGACATCGAAGCCTGGGAAGAAAAGACCTGGGACGTCAAGCGCAAGACCGGCCCCATCCACTCCAAAGTCCTCTTCGTCGGCGACATCAAGGACACCACTTCCCTGGGCTGCTTCATCGACATCAAGTACGAGCGCTGGGGCATCTGCTACGGCGTCAACTCCCGCTACGCACTCATCACGACCGACACGATCTACATCAAGGACAACGCCCGCTACAAGGCGTTCCTCGACAGTTATGATGAAGCAGTCGGTCCGGTCCTTGGATTTATTCCCACTATCGACGATCCCAACAAGGTCGCGAAAACACTGGGCGCAGTCGGATTAGCTGTTGCCACCGGCGGCGCAAGCCTTGCAGCGCAGAAGCTCTACGATGACAACAAGTTACTTGCCGAAAAAACACGCCAGCTCTGCCTGTTCGGCGCATGGCATTTTGCAGGAAATGCGCTGGGAGAGTTTGTGGGGGAGTGAGAGTTTTTGCTCGATATTTATATGATTGAGGTATAGCAAAATCATGGAATTAATTTATTTATATATTGGAAAAGTTGGAAGAACAGTAAGTAATTATGGAATTACACTTAGTAGAAAATTTTATGTTGATTATAATCCTCAGTCAGGACAGCTTCATATCACACGAAATGGCTCAAATTCTTATTCAAGTATTTATGGCAAAAATATTATGGATATAGATTTAATAGTCGGAAAAAACGGCTGTGGAAAAACAACTGCCTTTAATCTGCTGGGCTTATCAAGAAGTGAAAGACTTTGGGAGTATCCTCCTGAAAACCCTTCATATTCTGAAGAGAAGGATAAGTGCATATGGTTTGCTTTATACTTTATTCAAGATGATTATTTTGCTGTTGAAGGATATTGGTGTGAAACCTTAGAATTCATGAAACGTCTTCCCAATGCTCATGTTCAGCTACCGTATTCGATTTGTTTTAAATTTGACTTTGCCAGACAAACGGGAGAATTTGTTCAGTTTCTCCAATTATTTGAACCAGATAATAAGAAGAATTATCATAGAAAATTATTTTACTTATACTATGAAAACTCTATGGAATTGGATTGGGTAAAACCCGTAACTCACATAGACGGGTATGATTCTGGTTCATTCAGCACATTTGAACGAGTTAAATGCGAAAGAAATGGGTATCGTGGTATTACTAAATTTTTATATGATGCATGTTATAGCAATGAGTTTATGAGTTTTTTGGGTACTAAACCCGGAACAGTTATTACAATATCGCTAAATGATGTTGAATCTATTACGAAGTCTGATTTGAAGGATATATCAGAGACCTCAGACTTTATACATATGTCCACCTTTGGGGGGCTTGAGATCGATGTAGAGAAAGCTGCACAAAAAATATATAATGGTAAATTATCACTTGTTAGATCATATATAACTGATTTTCAAAAAATAATAGGTAGAAATCATGTTCTAAACAACGGGCTAAGTTACAAATATGCTTTTATAATTTCCTATCTTGAACAAATAGTATTGTATTTTATAATGCATCAGCATGCATATACTAGTAGTATTACCAATAAATCATCGTTCCCTAAGATGAAACCAAAAAAGGAACAGCAAACACAATATAGCTGGCAAAAATCTCATCTGTTTTCCGCTTTAAAGAGGATATTAGGAAAGAATAATATAGACTATCACTATGCATCAGATATTGTTAAATGCCTGGAAACTATTCCGGATGAATTATTTGTGAATTATACGCAAATAGAAGTCTCTCCTGAAAGAATGAGAGAAAACCACTTAGATAAACTGTTGAAAACTTTGGATGAAAGCACTTGGGACACGGAAAATCATACAATAAATCATAAGTATTACTTGAAAACTCAATTTAAAGGTATTAGTAGTGGTGAGGCAAGAATGATTGATATTTTTGCCATGCTATACAATAGTATTGGTTTTAGCAAACACACAGAAAATAGCACGTGTGTATTGCTACTAGATGAACCGGATATTGGTTTTCACCCAGAATGGTCTAGAGTATTTATTGAAAAACTAACAGATTTCCTTAAATCAAATATGATGAATAAATATAATTATCACATAATCATATCTACTCATTCTCCAATAATGGTATCAGACGTTCCTAAGCAGTGTATTCATTGTATTTCTAAAGATGCAGAAGGTAAAGTCGAAGTTAAAGACTCGGAAGAGTATGGACTAATTAGTGGAATTAATGATGTGTTAATTGACACTTTCTTTACAGATTCTTTGTTTGGCTCTTTTGGTGAAAAATATGTGAAACAAATAATTAATCAGATAAAAAATATGGAAGATGTAAGGCATATTAGTAATCAAGATACAGACAATTTAAATGAGCACATAACAGAGTGTGAACAGATAAAAGAGAAGATTGAAAAACTAGGAGAAGGATATATTAAAGACTGTTTACTTAGAAGATTACAGAGGCAAAGAAATCGTTTTAAAAGAGAATTATATAGGTGAAAATGAATGATTAGAGTAACTATTAGTGATTTAGATTCAATAAAAGCATGGTATAAAGATGCTGTTATAAAAATATTAAATAAAATAAAACTTTCTGCTTCATCTAAAAATGATTTTGAAAAGAAACTTATAACTTCTCTCAAGAACAACGCTTTTTGTTCAGATGTTCTTATCCTATCTATAGATGAGGTTAGTAATAAATATGACTGGGTAAAACAATATATAGATACAATCGACTTTTTGGAAAGCGTTCCTTATATATTGAATAAAATCAAGACAATAAAAGGAAAAGGCAGCCGAAAAATAAAAGAACGACAATTAATTGATTTTGTTGAATTTAACAGGAATGAAATAATAGATATAAAACTAAAGACTTTTTCTTCTACAAGTATTGAAGATGGGATCCATAATGTTTGTTCTTCAAAAGGCGCCTTTGTTTCTTTTATCAAAGTACTGGATGATTATATAGGCGAACTAAATAAAGTAATTATCCAAAAGTTTAATTATGTAGTAGTGTTAGGCAAATCCGATATTCGTGCACAATTGGTAATGAAACTAAATATAAAGGTTTGTCCTTACTGTAATAGACAATACATTAATCCTATAACTATTAATAAAAAAAATAATTATCTAGGTGATATAGATCATATTCTTCCAAAAAGCAGGTATGCCTTATTTCAACTTTCATTATTTAATTTGATTCCTGCTTGCAAAGCTTGTAATCAATTATTTAAGAAGGATAAAACAACTCCAATACTGAATCCTTATTACGAAGGGTTTGGTGATGATGCATTTCTTGAGATTAATTACTCGACCGTAAATGAATTAATAGGTCTAGATGAACCGCATGATTTTTCATGGAATATTATTCATGATAACAAGGGGAAAATAAGGACTAGTATTGACACTTTTCAGCTCAACGAAGTATATAAATCTAATTCGTCAGAGTTTAAACGAATACTTAAAATTAAATTCTTAATTCAAAGCCGTGTTTATAGAGATTATATAAATAATTTACTCAACGGTGGTAATAGTAGATATATAGAATATTTCGATGAAACTTTGCTGTATGGTGTCAGTCTGGATGAAGACAAATTCCAGGATGAATTATTATCAAAAGCTATTTATGACATAGTAATAAATAACTAGTGAATATCTCTGTCTTAAAAGTAACTAGGAAGCGCCTTTAAGGTATTAAGCTTTGCTCTTTTGGTAGTCTTTATATGAATTCAAGATTTTCTTGGGAAGATTGTATAATTGTGTTTCTCTCAATGAGCCCGGCTCAAGTTTCATTAAGCCTCCAGAATAAACTCTAGTTTTTTCCAACAAATCATTAAAATCGGCATTGTTTAAACTCTCAAGGAGCTCTTTGCATAAAGCTTCATCATCAATTAATATTTCATGTAGCCACTTCTTGGGATACACTAATATGTATGTATTTAAAGCTATAGCTTTGGATTTGTTATACAAAAAATATAACGGTGGTAAATCTCTTTTCTGTCTTCCCATATATGTCAATAAAAACATCGGAGCAGATCGCTGTTCCTGTTTATACCATGGATTTCTAGACTTAACCAGAGTTCTATCAACAATTCGGTTGCCTTTATTGTCTTTTTTCATTGCGCCCAAGAGATAATCATAAAATAACGGATACTTGCTCTTGATTTCATTCTCTTCAAGATCACAATCAATAAGAACTAATTGTGGTGAAACATCCGGGAAACCATTTTTTAACGCTTGTATTGTTGTAGAAGCTAAATATCTCGATTTTGGCAATATGGGTTTCATGGCACACTCCGGTATGCCCAATTCCTTAGCTTTATTTATTTCAACAACAAAGAAGTTGTTGGCTCCCGTTGCTACACCTCGTTTAATATCAAACAATTCAGAAAACGAAATGCTTTCCATTTGCTTCATTGGTTTTTTTGACGGAGTGACAATAATGTTTCTCCAATCGTCATCATCAATAAACTTCTGAAAAGGCACATTGGCAGAAGAAGGGCTGTTCAAATAGTTGCCATACGTAACTTTAACCGTGGCATCAGTTCTTGGTGAACATTTCTTGAAAACTACAATAGCAGTAGAAACCAATGTTTTATCAAATTGAGTGCTCTTTTCATCAAACATATGAATACGCAACAACTGAACATTATTTGTTAAGTACTGTCTTAATGCTGCACCATATCCTACTTGTAAAAAAGTAGACGGAATTAGCCAAACTCCTATTCCATCATTTGCTAACCATTTATCCATTATAAGCATGTGATAGACATGCAAACTCGATTTAGCAGGAACTTTAATGCCGGTCTGTTCTTTCGCAAACAGTGCTATCTGCTTTCGATATTCTTTGTTCAATTCTTCACTGCAATTGTAAGGCGGGTTTACAACCATCAAATTGCGTTGCCGTCCAAGATTAAGATTAGCAGATATCGAGTCACCACATATAACTTCTAATCCCCGATAACCAAATCTCTTGTGTGCTTGTTTAGCACTTTTCTTATCTAGCTCTATGGAAACTATGAATTTCTACAATTTTAAATATTGTAAGTTCTATCTTTCCTTGGTTGAAGAATCAATTACTAGAAGCAGACCGGATCAAAGTGATGAAAAGTTGCAAATAGAACATATCATGCCGAAAACGCTGAATGATGCGTGGCGTGATTATCTTGGCGCAGATTGTGAGGCTATGCATCAAGAACTGGTTAATACAATTGGAAACCTCACATTAATACGCCATAATCAAGAACTTGGTCAAAAGCTGTTTAATGAGAAAAAAGAGACTTACGAAAATAACGCTGGCTTGCAAATTGCAAAAACAGAAATCATCGATAAAGCGGTTTGGAATGGAGATACAATCCAAAGTAGAACAAGATGGTTGATTAAATATCTTTTGGATAATGTCTTAGCAATACCAGAAAGCATGAGAATAACAAACAATTTCAATCAAAAAGAAGGTCGCGGATTATCATTCCAAGAACTTCAGCTTATTGGTTTGGATATAAACTTTATAGATGATCCAACAATAGTTGCTCGTGTGGTAAGTGATCACGAGGTTGAGTTTGAAGGAAAACGATGGAGATTATCTCCATTAACAAGAGAGATTCAAACAAGAAGAGGAAAACTGAATGCATCCGGAGGATATAGTGGTGCGCAGTGGTGGGAATTTGATGGAATCCGTCTTTCAGATGTTATTTAATTAGGAGGTCTTTATGAAATTTGACTATATTGTTGGCAATCCCCCGTATCAGACTAAAAATGCTGCTGGGACAGACGATGGTAATAGATCTATGCCAATTTATCATTTGTTCATGGATGCTGCCTACGAATTATCGGATAAGACGTTGCTTATTACACCAGCGCGGTTCTTATTTGATGCCGGTAAAACTCCTAAGGATTTTAATCAGAGAATGCTAAATGATAAACACTTTAAGCTTGTTCAATATTGGCCTAACAGTTCTGATGTGTTCAGCGGTGTTGATATAAAAGGTGGTGTTGCTATAACCTACAAGGATAATTCAGTTGAATATAAAGAAATTGGAATGATGCTTCCATTTGCGGAGTTGATTCCGATTACAGAAAAGGTTCGAAAGCATTGTAACTTTACGCCTTTCTCAGATTTATTCTATCCTAAGTATTCTTATCATTTTCTCCAAAAAATGTATGATGAAAGACCTTCGTTAACAGGTTGTTTGAGCAAAGAGCATAAGTATGACATGGAATCTAATGTGTTTGAGCTGATGCCTGATGCATTTGTTGATACGATTCCTAATCCAGATGTATCTTATGCTTGCATTATAGGTCGCCAACAGAATCAACGAGTAAAGAAATATATACCAGAGGAATATATTTCTTATCCTGAAAATTATAATTCATTTAAAGTAATGGTAGCTATTTCCAACGGCTCAGGTAGCTTTGGCGAAGCGCTAAGCACTCCTTTTGTTGCTTTTCCAAAGGAGGGTAATACTGTGACGTTTTTAAGCATTGGTAAATTTGAAAACGAGTCAGATGCCAATAGATGCTTAAAATATATTAAAACCAAATTCTTCA
>JAEEGK010019826.1_pt1 | contig 14374 bp, 7 predicted proteins | sample 8958771 | NCBI WGS metagenome assembly JAEEGK01 (sample SAMN16246547, study PRJNA631951) | gut metagenome | biome: gut microbiome; feature: rumen; material: SC-attached | host: Bos | place: Iran: Karaj | collected 2018-10
GGTTTCCGCCTACGATTGAATAAGGCTCTACATCTTTTGTAACAATAGAACCTGCGGCAATTACTGCACCCTGCCCTATTTTTACTCCACTGCAGATAAGTGCATTTGTTCCCATCCAGACATCATCGCCAATAATAATATCACCCTTTGACAATGCCTCATTTACATAACCGAAGTTTTTTTCTTTAAAAGGGTACATTGTAATTGCGTTCATCTTATGCTCGGCACCAAGTAAAAACTGAACTCCAGGTCCTATTGAACAATAGCTCCCGATTACAAGCTTAACGTTTTCTTTAGTACTGTCCTGCACAAAAAGCTGGCCGTATGTTTTTTTACCGATTGTGATTTTTGAAGGATCACAGAAATGAATGATATCAACTTCGTTATGTGTGTTCTGCTTTCTAAAATCTCTTCTGAATTTTAATAATCTTATTCTGAATGTAATTTTGTCTATAATTGCCATAAAAAAATACTAGCATAATTCTTTTTTTGTGTCATTGTTATTTTTTTTACTCCTTTTTGCAATTTGTCGTGTTATAATAGATGTTATATATTTTCATAGATTACGGAGGTTTTATGAAAAAGATTATTGCAGTTCTGGCAGGTTTACTCCTGTTTGGAACACTTTGTTTTGCAGCTGATCCGGCAGAAGGATTCTGGCTCAGTGTTGATGAAAAAACAAATGAAGAAACAGCTGGTTGGAAAATCTGGCAGGAAGGCGGAAAACTCTGCGGTAAAATTCTTTCTGTTGCCGGAAAACCACAAGATGAAAAAGCAACTGGCGGAAAGGGTAAATCTTATGACAACTTTATGAAAGGTACAGATGTTGGAACTATTCAGGTAGTTGGTACAACATGGATTTGGGATTTGACTCGTCAGGGTGATGGTAAATGGGCAGACGGATATATTATTGATCCGGGTGACGGAAAACGTTATAAGTGCCGCATTACCTTCCATAAGGCTGATGGTAAAAAATATAAGGCAGATACACTCGAAATGCGCGGAGAAGTTGGACCTTTCGGACGCAGCCAGTTCTGGAAAGCATCAACTGAAGCCGCTGCTTCTGGTTTACGCTGATTAAGTTAAGGAGTTCCTCGTGTCTAACCTTTCAAGTCCAGATGGCATTGTACTGCTTGCTAAAAAACCAGCTCTTACTTCTTTTACAGCCCTGAACAGTGTAAAAAAAGCCTTAAACACAACAAAGGTTGGCCACACAGGAACTCTGGACAGCTTTGCTCAGGGACTGCTTGTTGTTTGCTGCGGCAGACTGACAAGGCTGGCCGGTAATATCACTGAATTCGACAAAAGTTATGAAGCTGTAATTAAATTTGGTGAGGAAACTGATACTCTTGAATATACAGGACAAATTATCCGAAGAGCCCCACTGCCTTCTTTAGAAGCACTTGAAGCTTCGGTAAAAAAATATACTGGAAAACAGCTGCAAGCTCCTCCAGCCTTTAGTGCTCTTCATGTAAATGGAAAAAGGGCAAGTGATTTAGCAAGAGAAGGAAAAGCAGTAGAACTTCCGCCCCGCCCTGTCACAGTCTTTTCTTCCCTGATAACAGAAACAAAGCTTAATTCTGAAAATAAAGTTGAATACTGTAAAATCAGTTTTACAGTTTCAAAGGGAACTTATATAAGATGTCTTGCAAGAGATATCGCAAGGGATGCATCAAGTGCGGGTCATCTTATCGGTTTATACAGAACTCGTGTTGGAAATTTTGATATAAAAGATGCAGCAGGTTTTTCGGAGCTTAGCGATTTTTCGATTGAATCTTCTATTATATATGCTGAACAAGAAAAGCAGGCAAGAGAAACAAAAGCAAGCCATCCGGATGATTCACTTTTGCAGGAAGAAATCAGAAAAAAAATCTGCAGACTGGACAGAGAAACCGCTGTTCTCTGCGGCTTTTCTTCTATTACATTAAGGGATGAAGAAGCTGAAAAGGCCTTTTGTAATGGTAAACCTCTCCGCTCTGCCCTCTTTACAATAAATCTCCACGAGTTGCCTGCAGACTCCAGTTATGCAGTTTTTTCTCAAAAAGAAATTTTTCGTGGAATTATCGGAAAAGACAAATCAGAACGCCTTCATTATAATTTTACAATTAACAATTAAAAAACTAGAACTAATTACATAACCATATTATAATTATAATATGAGAAACAAGTTTTTTATCCTTATTTTATTAATTGTATTTTTTATTTCCGGCTGCTCAAAAATTTCAAATGCAGTATCAAAAAATGGTAATGAAGATCCTCATATAGAATTCATTACTCCACTTTCCATCGGCAGATTAAGTCCAATTTCCATCAGTTTTATGGAAAGTCCAAAATGTCCAATCGGTGATGCTCTGGAATTATATCCTAAAACAAAGGGTGTATGGGAATATACCGATAACAAGGCTACCTTTATTCCTGATCAGCCTTACAAGGCTAATTCAAAAATGACTATTAAAGCTGATCTGGGAAAGCTTTTTGAAGACGGTTCAGCAATTTATGAAAAAAACTTCTTTGTCGAAGAAGCCTCGTATTCTTTAGATATGGATGAAATCCGTCTGAATGAAAATACAGATTCTTTTACAGTATCTGGAAATGTAACTACAGACATTCCTTATTCCGAAAAAGAAATTTCTGCAATTCTTAATGCAAAGATTAAAAACAAAGCTCAGCAAATAAACTGGAAAAAAACTGATATTCCTGAAAAATGGAGTTTTTCTATTAATATCAATCAGCAGGCAGAAAAAGCTCAGGACCTTATTCTTCAATGGTCTGGAAAAGCAATCGGTATATCTAAAGCAAATAAAAAACTTCTGGACGGCAAAAAGATTATTTCAATTCCTGCGAAAGCCGCCTTCTCAATTATAGACATCAATACTACAAAGAATAATGTAATTCTTGTAAGCTTTTCAAAAGCGCTGGATTCAGCACAGGATATAGCCTCATTTATTAAAACTCTGGATTTTAATGGAAAGAAGAATGATGATTTTTCTACCTCAATCCACGGAAATACGCTTTCCCTCTTCAGTGATTCTAACTGGTCAGACATTCAGACTCTTTCCTTTGAACCGGGAATCAAAAGCTCTGACGGTATTTATCTTGCACAGGCTTCAAATTTTAGCCTTTCAAACAACTGGGAAATTCCTTCTGTAAGATTTATGAACAGTAACGTAATTCTCCCGACAACACAGGGAACTGTTCTTCCTATTGAAACAAGAAATTTGTCGGGAGTTATTATCCAGGTTTATCAGATTTATGAAAGAAATATAAATCAATTCCTGCAGGATAATGATTTAGATAAATCAAGAAATCTTTACCGGGTGGGAGAACCAGTTTGGGAAAAGAAAATCAATTTTGCCTGGAATGACTCCATGCAGAATAAGTATATTCCACGTGGTCTTGAGCTTTCTGAGCTTGTAAAAAAATATCCTCAGGGAATGTATCATATAAGGGTTTCCTTCAGACAGGATCAGATAAAATATCATAATACTTCCTTCCAGTCTTTTCCTGATTTGCCTATGCCACCTGATTCAATTGAACCATATTCTGTTCCAATTGAAAAAAGCAGCTGGGATTACTATGAATCTTTAAATTATGAACAGAGAAATACTTACTGGAGAAATAAAAACAATCCTTACCATCCGGCTTTTTATCTTCCGTCCTATAATAGTGATAATACCATTTCCCGTAATGTACTTGTTTCTGACTTAGGAATGATGGCAAAAAAAGACAGTGACGGAAATCTTTATGTTACTGTTGCCGATATTCGTACTGCAAAACCACTTTCTAACGTGGCTGTAGAAGTAAACAGTTACGTGGGAACTCCCCTTGCTTCAGGAAAAACAGATTCTAATGGTCTTGTGATTTTTAACAATACAAAGAATCCTTTTACTATAACTGCAAAACAGAATAAACAAACCTCATATCTTAAAATTTCTGAAGGAACTAACTTAAGCACCAGCCATTTTGAAGTGGGCGGCGAAAAAAGAACCGGAGGCCTTAAAGGAATTATTTACGGAGAACGCGGAGTATGGCGTCCCGGCGATGCAATGTATTTGACCTTTATTCTTCAGGATCTTGAAAAGCAACTGCCTGCGAATATTCCAGTTACCTTTGAATTGTCAGACCCGATGGGCCGTATAACAGATACAAAGGTATTAAATAAATCTGTAAATCATTTTTATCCTATTACTACAAAAACTGCAGACGATGCTCCTACCGGTTTATGGACTGCAAAAGTGATTATCGGCGGTAACTCATGGACAAAAACTCTTAGTGTTGAAGCTATAGTACCTAACAGACTTTCTGTTTCTCTTGAAGCTCAAGATAAGATTTTAACTCCTAATAATATTTTCTTTGAGCTTACCGGAGCCTGGCTGCACGGTGCTCCTACTCCAGATTATGATGCTGAGGTTTCTGTAGCTTTCTCTCCTGCTACGACAAGCTTTGACGGCTATTCTGAATACACCTTCGAGAACTTCTCAAATAGTATTGATTACAACAGAAAGGTTATCTGGACTGGTAATCTCGACAAAACTTCAAAAGCCAGCTTTAGTTCACATCTTCAGGCGGGACAAAATCTTCCGGGCAAACTAAATGCACATTTTATTTCAAAAATATATGAACCTTCAGGTGCTTTTTCAACCGAGTCAAAAACATTGGAATATTCTCCTTATGATAAATATGTTGGAATTAAACTTCCTAAGGGAGATGCTACCCGTAATATGCTTTTAACTGATACAGATCATACTGTTGATGTTGTTCTCCTGGATAAGGATGGAAAACCTGCTCCAAATTCAAAACTAAATTACACAGTTTATAAGCTGGAATGGAAATGGTGGTGGGAAAAAGATGCCTACACAAGTGCAACACATGTTTCATCTTACTATTATAACAAAGTAACCTCGGGTTCCTTAAATACACAAAACGGCAAAGGCTCTTTCAAGTTCCAGGTAAAGTATCCTGACTGGGGCCGCTATCTTGTCGAAGTTAGCGATGGAAGCTATGGCCACAGCGCCGCAAAAATCGTTTACATTGACTGGCCGGGCTGGGCTGGTCGTGCTCAGGAGGGAGGAACAGGCAGTGCGGCAATGCTTCCTCTTACTGCGGACAAGCAGCTTTATACTCCATCTGAAACTGCAGAAATTTCATTTACCTCTAACTCACAGGCCAGTGCATATATTTCAATTGAAAAAGGCGGACATATAATCAAGACTGTTCGTATTGATACAACAAAGGGAACAAATGTATATAAGCTTCCTGTAACAAAAGACATGGCTCCTAATGTTTATGTTCACCTTACCCTCCTGCAGCCTCATATGCAGACAGCTAACAGCCTTCCAATAAGACTTTACGGAGTACTTCCTGTTATGGTAGATAATCCGGAAACAAAGCTTACTCCTCTTATTACCTCAAGTGAAAGCTTTGAACCGAACAAAAAAGCCGCCTTTACCGTTTCCGAAAGAAATGGAAGACCAATGACCTACTCTCTTGCTGTTGTAGACGAAGGTTTGTTAGGACTAACTAATTTCCATGCTCCGGATATCAGAAGCCATTTCTATAAAAAGGAAGCTTCTGAGCTTCAGAACTGGGATATTTATCGTTATGTAATGAATGCCTACAGTGGTAAACTCGAAACTATGCTCGCAATTGGTGGTTCAGAAGATATTCTTGATAACGCAAAGAATAACGAAAACCGTTTTGCTCCGGTTGTACGATATTTCGGGCCATATACAATTGCGGCGGGCGAAAAAAAGTCTACAGAGTTTGATATGCCTTACTATATAGGTGCGGTAAGAGCTATTGTAGTTGCAGCAGAAAATGGAGCTTATGGAACACAGGAAAAAACTGTTCCTGTAAAATCTTCTCTCATGGCACAGCCTTCCCTGCCAAGAACTCTTGGAACTAATGAAACAATTCGTGTTCCTGTAACAATCTTTAATGGTGATGATTTTGAAAAAACGGTTTCAGTAAACTTTGCCTCAAGAGGTATTCTGAATTTATCACAAAAAGATTCTGTTACAGTTCCAGCGAACGGAACAAAGATTGTTAGTTTCGACATACAAACAAAGGCTGCGGGCCATGTATTATTCGAAACTACAGTAAAGGATGATAAAAATACATCAAAATCTTCTATTCCTATGGAAATTATTTCTCGAGGAATACCGGTAAGTTACAGCAAGGCTTTCGTAGTCAAACCTGGAGCAAGCAGTTCAATTTCTGTAGATACACCATCTGAAAAGGGCAATGCATCATTAACTGTAGAGCTCTCTACAATGCCACAGATTAATCTTTCTAACAGACTTTCTTATCTTGTTCAGTATCCTCATGGCTGTATTGAACAGATTACTTCAGGCGGCTTCCCTCAGATGTATCTTCCAGATTATGCAAAGCTTTCACCTGAGCAGATAAATGAAATAAAGTCTAATGTAGCTTCTGTTATAGACCGTTACCCTACTTATCAAACTGCTTCCGGAGCTATGGGTTACTGGCCAGGTTATCAGCAGCCTCATGCCTGGGGAACCTGCTATGCCCTTCATTTTATGACTGAAGCAAAAAATCATGGTTACAGCGTTCCTGACACAATCTACGAACCTGCTCTTAACTGGTTGTCTTCTACAGCAGCTGAATGGCAGACCTCATCTGCAAATGAATCTTACTCAATTCAATCTTACAGACTCTTTGTACTTGCCCTCGCAGGTAAAGCTGACATAGGCGCAATGAACCGTCTTTATATGAAGCTTAACATTCCTAAGGATGCACAACTCCTGCTTGCGGGAGCCTATAGTCTTGCAGGAAGAAAAGACACAGCTGAAGAAATCTTAAAAGCATTTACTCCAACTTCTTCTTATTACAGAAATTCTGATGATGAATTCTCTTCATCTCTTCGCGAACAGGCATTAAATCTTTATGTATCAAACAAGACTTACAGTAATTTCTCTACAAAAACAGAACAGCTTGCTAAAACTGTTGCGGACACCCTTGCTTCTGACAAATGGCTTAATACTCAGGAAACAGCCTGGTCTTTATTTGCCCTCCTTCCATACTATGCAGATAAAAAAGCTGCAGGAGCAAGTTACCTGGTAAAGAATGATATTACTGAAAAGAGCGACAGCTTTACAGAACAATTCACTTCCGTAAAATTACCTGTTTCTTATAAATATCCGGGCCAGCTTGTAACAGTTGAAAATACCGGAAATTTTACGTTGTACGGAACTGTAACCTGCAGCGGAATATCATCAGCCGGTAATGAAAGGCAGCAGAATACAGGTATTTCAATGTCTGTTGACGGCTTAAATAACTTAAAAATGCTTAAGTCTGGCGATGAAGTTTCTCTTAAGGTTCACATTACAAACACAAGTAAAAGCTCTATTAAGAATCTTGTTCTTGCCATACCGGTTGCAACCTGTCTTGAATTCTCAAATGAAAGACTGGCTAATCAGTATTATTCTGAATCTACTTATACCTATCAGGATATAAGAGATGATGTTATCTATACCTATTTTGATCTTGATAAGAACGCAAGTGTAGACTTCTTCTTCAATGCAACTGCTGCTTATACCGGAAATGTAACTATCCCGGCAATTTATGCAGAGGCTATGTACGACAATTCTATAAGAGCTGTTGTACCGGGATTTAAAGTACAGATGATAAAATAATGAAGTTATCTCTTTCTTTAAGAAAGCTTTTGAAGCTTAGAAGAGTGAAATTAAGTCTTCTTTTTTTCACTCTTCTGCTTTTCTTATGTACAGTTTATATTATTCCCGCCAGCCTTCTAAAAAAATCTCAAAAGTATTCCTATGCGCTGTATGACAAAAATGGATATTTACTTGGAGCTCAGGTTGCTTCAGACCAGCAATGGCGCTTTGAACCTGGCAAGGTTCCTGATAATTTTAAAAAAGCAATCATACAATTTGAGGACAAAAGATTTTACTTCCACTCCGGAGTAGATCCTATTTCGATTCTTCGGGCAATTATCTCGAATGTAAAAGAAGAACGAATTGTTTCCGGTGGCTCCACAATTACAATGCAGACTGTTCGTATTCTTGAAGGAAATAAAAAAAGAACTTATGCGCAGAAAATTAAGGAAGCACTTATTGCGGTAATATTTGAAATCAGATTTTCAAAAAAACATATACTTGAGTTATACTGTGCAAATGCCCCCTTTGGAGGAAATGTTGTAGGGCTCGAAGCCGCTTCCTGGAGATATTTTAATCTCCCCCCGGAAGAACTTACCTGGGCAGAAGCCGCTGTTCTTGCGGTGTTACCTAATCAGCCTTCTCTCGTATATCCCGGAGCAAACTCAGAAATTTTATTAAGAAAACGAAATGCTTTATTAAAAAGATTATTTGAAAAAAAATATATTGATGAACAAACCTATGAATTATCTATTGCGGAAAAGCTTCCAGGAAAGCCATATCCGCTGGCAGAAAATGCTCCCCATTATCTTGAATACTTAAAGAAAACTAATAAAGGAAAAACGAAGTTTTATACAAGCCTTGATTATAATTATCAGAAAAATACTGCGAGAATTCTCGAACGATGGTCAAAGGATTTTTCAAGACTTGGTATTAATAATGCGGCAGCACTTATTATAGACACTGAAACGGAAGAAGTACTTGCCTACTGCGGTAACACAGGACTTGATGGCAGAAACAAAGACACTTTTGCTGTAGATATAATTCAATCAGAAAGAAGTTCCGGCAGTCTCTTGAAACCCTTCTTATATGCTGCCATGCTCGACTCCGGTGAACTTCTTCCCGACCAGCTTGTAATAGATGTTCCAACAAGAATTGGAAGTTACCGTCCGGAAAATAATATCCAGAAATATAGCGGAGTTGTTCCAGCATCTGAAGCCCTTACCCGCTCCTTAAATATTCCGGCAATCAGGGAGCTTCAGAAATTTGGAATTAACAGATTTTTAGATATACTTAAAAAATGTGGCTTTACAACCTTTACCCGCAGTTCAGACGATTATGGACTGCCACTTATTCTTGGCGGCGGAGAAATAAAAATGCAGGAGGCAGCAGCCGCCTATGCAAGACTTATGAAAAAAGCCTGCTTTGAAAAGGTTGATTTTCCTATATCTACCGGAAGTGCCTGGCTAACGATTAATGTTCTTGCGACAGGTACCCGCCCGGATGATGAAGCCAACTGGCAGAAATATGCAAACTCAAAAAAAATTGCCTGGAAGACAGGAACCTCCAACGGAAATCGTGATGCCTGGGCAATTGGAATTACAAAGGAATTCACTGTAGCCGTCTGGATTGGAAACGCTACAGGACTTGGTAATCCGGAATTGAAAAGTGTTTCGACTTCCGCCCCCATTCTTTTTGATATTTTTTCAATTCTTCCCAAAACAACCTGGCCGGAAATTCCTTATGATGACCTTATCACTCAGGAAGTCTGCAGTCATTCCGGTTATGCGGCTGGAATCTACTGCGATAATACAAAAAAAATAGTGCGACCTAAAAAGGCAGCAGCTCCTTCCCTATGTCCTTATTGCACAAGAGTTTCATTTACCCGGGATGGAAAATACAGGGCAAATGCAGAAGACCTTACAGGTGAAAAGGCAGGTCTCTACAATGGTACATTGCCAAAGCTCGAAAATCACTTTGTACTTCCTCCAAATCTGGAATACTGGTATAAAAATACATCTCTAAGCTATCGGCTGCTGCCTGATTTTGTTCCCTGGCACGAAGCCTCAAGTAAAGAAAACATTTCAATTGTTTTCCCGGAAGCTTCAGCAAGAATCATTATTCCAATTGAACTCGATGGAAGCCCTGGTGCAATGGTAGCCCAGGCAGCGGCTCGTTCTTCTGAAACAATAATCTACTGGGATCTGGACGGTAACTATCTGGGACTCACAGACAAAAGGCATGAAATTGTTATTAATCCTGCTCCAGGCACACATCTTCTTACAATAACAGACAATCATGGAAACATGATAAGACGAAAGTTTGAAATTCTGGAACATGAATAAAAATTGGTAAAATGTAAGAAAACATTGTATAATTTTTAATAATTAGAAACGTTTTTTGGAGGAGCTATGAAAAAAACGAAATTAACACTGGTTTTATTGTGCGCAGCAATGGTTTTTATCAGTTGTAATAAGGAAAAAAACAATTCTGAAAAAAACACAAGCGCCGCACCTCAACAGCAAAAAACTAAAGCAGAAAAAAAAGAAACTATCTCATCTGTTATTCTTTATGACGGCACACCCTTGTATTTAGAAAACGACGAGGGCAAAATGGTTTATGCGGATGAAGCACTTTTAGGTGATACAATTCGTATTTATATGGATAAAAACACAATTGAACAAAAAGAAGCTATTCGTCTTTTAAGTTCTGGTAAAGAGGAAAACTTCAATTTTATTCATGTTTCCTACTATAACAAAGATTATTGGACACGTGATATTTTTATTACAAACGATGCTTCAGTTACACCTGCCCTTATAACAGCAACAACAATCATTTATAATTCTGCTGATGGTACAGCCGCTACCAGTAAAAAGTTTGAAGAAGGATCAATAGTAGCAGTTAATGAGGCTTCAAAAACAACAGATTCAGACCTTGATATTGATTTTGTAGAAGTTACCTGTTACAACGCAGCCGCTTTTGGAAATAAAGTATGGGTAAAAAGTGAAGCAGTTTCGTCAAATAAAGCAGATATTCTCGCCCTGCAGACTCTTAAAAAGCTTGAGGGAATTGAAAATCCAGATGCTGCCGTTATAGACCAGCTTTCTTATTCTCTCGATAATCTGCCGGTTTCATCATTTGTTGCAGAGAAAATTATTGCGGCAGGTCTGTAAATAAATTCTGCAAGCTGATAAGGAGAAATATTTATGAAAAAAACATTGATTATAATTTCATCAATTTTAGTATTAACTGCAAACACTTTCGCAGCCTCATCAAAAATCCTGATGCTGCGCGATAATGGACCATTAAGAAAAGCAAATGATAGCAATGGAGTTGAATGGGCCGAAACTGTTGCCGCAGGAACAGAACTTGAGCTTGAATCAAGTGAACTCGTAACAAAGGATTTAGTAACTTCCAGCAAGACTTTTCCTGATGTAAAGTTTTATAAGGTTATTTATAACAAGAATACTTATTATGTTCAGGAATCAGATGCGGAGCCTTGTGATTCAGCTTCTGTATTACAAAGTGATGCACTTCTTTTTACAAGACCTACACTTTCTGCTTTCAGAAATGCTGTGCTTGAAACTGGTACTCTTGTTGTTGCCGACAATAGTGATACTGTAACTGAGTTCAACTGTAAGTTTGTCAAAATTTATTTCTATGATACAAATGATGGCTTAAAAAGAAGCCGTTATGTCAATTCTGAAAAAATCAGTTCTTCTGAGAAAGATGTAAAGGCTATAATTATACTTGAAAAAGCAAGAAACACTGAAAATGAGGATTTGAAAAAGGAACTGCTGGATAATGCAGCTTCTATGAAAACAAGTTCACTTATCAGTGAGTATATTAAAAAGCAGACTGCTAAAATTCTTGGTGTAAGTTCCTTCTCTGATGATTCTATTGTTCCATTAGAAATGTCATACGTTACTAAAATTGTAACAAATGATGGTTCCAAGGTTAATGTCCGTTCTCTTCCAGGAACTGCCGGAGAAGTAATAGGCCAGTTTGAATCTGTTGATTCACCGTCAGTTCTTGTTTCTATGAAAACAGATGAAAGTGAAGAAATAGACGGAGTCACAGCAAGCTGGTATTACGTTTCAGAATATGATGCGGACGAAGATACAAGTGTATCTGGTGGCATTGAAGGCTGGATTTTCGGGGCTTTCCTTGAAAACTAAAAAGCAATCAAAGTGATATAAAAAAAGCTGTCCATTTTTGGACAGCTTTTTTGTTTAGGGAGATTTAAGCGTGAGAAGGCTTTTATCCACCTTATTCAGATTTATCTTCAGTATCCGAATTATTTAATTTTTCTTCCCGTTCAAGTTCATTCAGCTTTTGAACCATGTCAAAACCGGCTTTCATACCAGCATCAACAATAAACTGCAGCTTCGGGAACTGACGGATTCTAAGCTTCTTTGCAATTTCGCGCTGAATAAATCCGGCAGCAGCATTAAGTCCGTCTACACCCTTACTTACCTGACCATCAGGAAGAAAGGAAGAAACATAAACCTTTGCATAGCCAAGGTCAGTCGTAACTTCCACGCGGTTAATGCTGAGGAAGGTTGAAACGCGGGGGTCTTTTACTTCCCCGCGCAGAATCAACTGGGAAATCTCGTCGCGGAGCTGGTCATTCAGTCTCTGAATACGATACTGTCCCATTACTGAGCTCCTTCTGAACCACCGGCAGTTACATTACGCTTTGCAGCCTCTGCCTCTTCTTCGGCAATAGTCTTACCAAGCTTCTTTGCAACTTCAATGATTTCGAATACTTCAAGCTTATCACCAACCTGGATATCCTGCCAGTTCTCTAAGCCGATACCACATTCGTAGCCTACGCTAACTTCCTTAGCATCGTCCTTAAAGCGCTTGAGGGAAGAAATCTTTCCAGTGAAGATTACGATACCGTCGCGAACAAGGTTTACGCTTGCAGAGCGGCGAACAATACCTTCTGAAACCGAACAACCGGCAATTACGCCAACCTTTGGTACCTTGAATGTATTGCGAACTTCCACCTGACCGATAACTTCTTCTTTTGTATCCGGCTGAAGCATACCTTCCATAGCGGCCTGAATTTCTTCGACACACTTATAGATGATATTGTACTTACGGATTTCAACCTGTTCCTGCTCGGCAAGAGTTTTTGCCTTTGGTGTAGGACGAACGTTGAATCCGATAATAATTGCATTTGAGTCAGCAGCGGCAAGTGTAACGTCCGATTCGTTGATTGCACCCGCACTTGAGTGAATAACTGAAAGACGGATTTCGCGAGTAGAAAGCTTTTCCAAAGAAGATTTAAGAGCTTCTGCAGAACCCTGAAGGTCGGCCTTAATGATAACCTTAAGTTCTTTAACTTCACTGTCTGCAATATCGCTGTAAAGAGATTCAAGAGTTGTCTTCTTAACAGCCTTAGCAGCTTCAAAGCGTTTGAGTTCCTGACGTTTAGCAGAAATTGCACGTGCATCTTTTTCGCTTTCTGTTACCTGGAATGGATCACCTGCATTTGGCATTTCTTCCATACCAAGAACTTCAACAGGGCTTGAAGGACCTGCTTCCTGAATACGGCGACCACGGTCATCAAACATAGCACGAACACGGCCTGAATAAATACCTGCAACAAATGGATCACCCTGATGCAATGAACCGCGCTGGATAATTACAGAAGAAACAACACCACGTCCCTGATCAACGCGAGATTCAAGAATCTTACCTTCTGCACGACATTCATCGTTTGCTTTAAGCTCAAGCATTTCTGCCTGAAGAAGAATTGCATCAAGCAAATCATCAATACCTTCTTTCTTAAGAGCAGAAATGTGAACATACTGAGTATCTCCACCCCATTCTTCTGGAGTAAGACCAAGTTCACTAAGCTGTGTCTTAACACGGTCTGGATTTGCTTCTGGTTTATCAACCTTGTTTACTGCAACAATAATAGGAACCTTTGCATCTTTAGCGTGGGCAATAGCTTCCAGAGTCTGAGGCATAACGCCGTCATCTGCTGCAACAACAAGTACAACAATATCTGTTACCTGAGCACCGCGGGCACGCATCATTGTAAAGGCTTCGTGTCCAGGTGTATCAAGGAAGGTAATCTTACCCTTATCTGTAGTAACCGAATAAGCACCAATAGACTGTGTAATACCACCGGCTTCGCCTTCGGCAACATGGGAGTGACGGATAGCATCCAGGGTCTTTGTCTTACCATGGTCTACGTGTCCCATTACAGTTACGATTGGAGGACGAGGCTTTAATTCTACACCGTCATCCTTTTCGCTTTCGATTACAGTTTCATCATAAAGACTTACGAGGTGAACTTCACAACCATATTCAGCTGCAAGAAGAGTTGCTGTATCAGAATCAATAGACTGAGTGATTGTTACCATCATACCCATGCCCATGAGCTTTCCGATTACTTCACTTGCTTTAAGATTCATTTTTCGTGCAAGGTCAGATACAGAAATAGATTCCATAATATCAATTGATTTTGGAACTACGCTGGCAGGAGTTTCGACCTTCTTCTTCTGTTCAAAGAATTTGTCGTCGTACTGCTCTTCGTCCTTGCGGTTATAGATTTGTTTCTTACCTTTGAAGGCTGCCTTTTTTCCAGGAGTTCTGGAATTATCAATTGGCATAGCTGGTGCAGCACCGGCTCCTCCCATTCCTGGGCGAGGTCCACGGAAGTTCTGTCCGTTGTTTCCACCAAAGCGCTGTCCGCCCTGCTGGCCTCCTCTGTTAAAGCCACC